>OLLK01000230.1_pt1 | contig 273412 bp, 225 predicted proteins | sample 1604531 | NCBI WGS metagenome assembly OLLK01 (sample SAMEA104055722, study PRJEB20765) | soil metagenome | isolation source: soil | reverse complement strand
ACATTATGCCGGCCACGCACCCTTTGTCAACAGTCAAAAACTCATTTTTTATCCGGTTTACTACAAGCAGTTAAAATCCGCTGTAAAGGCTATGCGTCATTTCAAGGCTGACATGACACTAGTATCAACATTAAACCGATTAAACTTGCTTTAATTGCTTTCACTTGCATACATTGCGGGAAATTTATATAAATAAGATCGGTGTTTTTATTTGTTCAAATTAGCTGTATTTCATGAGTTTCTATATATTTATTGTAAGCATGAGATTCATAAACCCATTTCGAAAAAAAACGGTTGGCATCGCCGCACTTCTCGTTTTAATTACTTTCGGAAAGTCCTTCAGCCAAAATAACATACACACCATCGACCAACTAACATCAGATACCTCAGGCTTGGGTATTTTAAAAGACGCCTTCAAAATAGCACGTAATAAATTCGAAATTTTGCCGGCCGACCCGGTTAAAGCAAAGGACGCGCTTTACCAAATGCAGGTAAGTACCCGCTCCATGATGGGCGCCATTATTTACTACACTGGCGGGATTTTGGTCGACAATGGCTGGGTCAGGATATTAGGATCGGGAAATGCCAAATTAACCCGCTCATTACCCGGATGGAACAAGGGCAAAACCTATGGAAAAATAGGCGACCGGCCCGACTACCTGCTCATTGGCGACGATGTTGCCGGCGGCTTTTTCGCACTTAACGCCGGCGGTTTGGGCGACGAAAATGGCAAGGTATATTACCTCGCTCCAGATGACCTTAAATGGGAATCATTGCACATCAGCTACTTCGATTTTGTAAACTTTTGCCTGGTGGGTAACCTGGATAAATTTTATACCGGTTTACGATGGGCAAACTGGAAAGCCGATATGACCAAAGTCACTGGCGATGAGGGTTTTTCCATTAATCCTTACCCATGGACAAGTGAAGGAAAAGAAATTGACAGGGATTCAAAAAAAGCAGTGCCCATACAGCAGCTTTATTATTTTGAAGTCGGCGAGTTGAATAAGGTGAAAAAGTAAGAGCTGTATTTGGCGATCCATAGGAGAGCATGTTGCTTAGATTTTGTTTGCTTAGTTGATGACCACATAAAGGGTTTTATATATTTTATAACAATATGACTTGCTTGAACCGCGCCGCAAAAACAATTTTCATTACGCCTTATCTAATATTAACCTTTTTTTCAAATGCCTTTAGCCAAAACAATATTCGCACCCTTCATCAGCTTACTGCTGATACTTCCGGCTGGACCGCTTTTAAAGAGGCCACCAGGATAGCGAAGAATAAATTTGAGGTTTTACCGGCTGACCCAACCAAAGCAAAAGAGGCGCTCTATCAAACGCAGGTAACCACCCATTCGCTAATGGGCGCTATCATTTATTTCAGCGGTGGAATATTGATCGATAATGGCTGGATCAGGATTCTTGGTTCGGGAAGTGAAAAGCTAAACAGGTCGTTGCCGGGATGGAACAAAGGAAAAACCTATCAAAACTTCGGCGAACAACCGAAGTTCCTGTTGATAGCCGACGATGCGATAGGTGGATTTTTTGCGATAAACGGAGGCGCTTTAGGCAGCGAAATCGGAAAGGTATACTACCTGGCGCCGGACGATTTAAAATGGGAATCGCAGGGAATTGGCTATACTGATTTTATCAATTTTTGTCTCGTTGCCGACATGGATAAATATTACTCGGGCTTACGGTGGAAAAACTGGAAAGCAGACGTGCAAAAAATTTCCACTGATCAAGGCATTTCTATTTATCCTTTCCCGTGGACAAAAGAAGGAAAAGACATTGAAAACGATTCAAAAAAGGCGGTACCCATTCAGGAGCTTTATGACTTTGAGACAACTGAATTGAGTAAGGTGAAAAAATAAATTACTCACGCCCCAGCGTCCGCCGATGGCCGGCGGAGCGATTTCACAAAAATAAGAGCGGAGTTTTTGTTTGACACCCACCGCTCAGCCTTTAATTCATTCCGTTCTTAAACTTTTTATGGGGTTTGCAAACGCGGCTTTCACTGTTTGAAAAGCGATGGCGACGCAGGTAATTGCGAGCGTTGATATTACAGCGACACCAAATACCCACCAGCTGATACTGGTTCGATACGCAAAATCGCGCAGCCAGTTACTCATTAACAGCCAGGCAAGGGGCGCCGCTATCAAAAATGCAATAACAATGAGGCCTAAAAAATCCTTCGACAGTATAAATGAGATATGTTTTACAGATGCGCCGAGAACTTTACGTATGCCTATTTCCTTTGTTTTCTGCTCAATAATAAAGGACAACAACCCTATTAATCCTAAAACGTTAATAGCTATGGAGATAAAAGTGAACAGGTTAAATAACTGTTGCGTCCTTTTTTCATTTTTATACAGGCTGGCTACATTATCGTCAAGGAATTTGGTTTCAAATATATCCTTCGGGTAAATCGAGTTCCACACTTTTTCAATGGCTGCCAGATTCGCGGCTGAATAGCCGTTTGAAAATTTTATGCCCACGTTGTAGTAAAAGAACGGGTATTGTACCATAAGCACTGGTGAAACTGCCTCGTGTAACGATGCAACATGATAATCTTTTACGATACCGATAATCGGGGCCGAAATATTATTCAATCCAAATGTGACATATTTCCCCAGCGCGTCCTGCGCCGATGCAAACCCGAGTTTTTTTATCGCAGTTTCGTTCAAAACCAAAGCATAATGTTTAACCGAGTCGGGCATTTTAAGCGATATCTCGCGTTCGTCATTCTCATCAAACCATCTTCCGGCAACCAATTGCAGTCCGTAGGTTTTAAGGTAATTTAAATCACCGGGCCTTACTGTCACATTCATTTGTTCAACCGAATACTTCTCTTTCCGGTTAAATGAGGTATTAATATTGTTGTCGGTTATTGGAGCTCCTACCGACAGGCTAAAGCTGCTGATACCCGGTATGCCGGCTAATTCGCTGCGCAGGGTTTGAAGTTCGGCCGGCTTATTTTCGGGAAGAGCAATATCCAAAACCCTTTCCTTATTAAATCCGAGCGGTCGCGATTGAATAAAATCCATCTGTTTTGCAACCACAATTGCACCGATGATCAGTATTTGGGCTGTTAAAAACTGGAATACAACAAGCCCTCTCCTTAAAAAAATAACCGAGGTTTTGGGCGCCGCCATTTTACTTTTTAAGGCAGCAATGGGGTTAAACCCTGATAAAATAAGTGCAGGATATAAACCTGAAAGCAGGGAGACAGCAAACCATAGCCCCATCAGCAAAAGCACGGTGTTAAAATTAAGCCAGTTTAAAGGGATATTTTTATCAAGAAAGTTATTGAGCAAAGGCAGAAAAAAACGGACTGACAATGCGGCTACCACGATAACTATAGCAGAAAGCAGGAAAGTTTCGGACAAAAACTGCTGGATCAAATGCCCGCGCGTTGCGCCCATGGTTTTTCTGACGCCCACCTCTTTTGATTTTTTTATAGCCAGCGCCGTTGACAAATTGGTATAATTAATGCAGGCCGCCAATACCAGGAATAAGCCTATTGCGCCGATGAGGTACAGGTATTGATAATTGATGGTGTAGGAGGGATTGCTTGCTGCATACAACTGGTTAAAGTGGATATCGGGCAATGGCTGTAGTTGATAAATAGTTTTTGTACCGGGGGTGTTTTTGGAAGTATACCTGTCAGCAATAGTGCTTAATACTTTTTCAGTCGCCTTTACTTTATTATTGCCGGATAAGCCGATATATACAAATCCCTCAGCCGTCACGCCCCATGTGTCAATCGGCAGGTCGCCGATTAGATGAGATTTAAAAGAAGGATATGAAACCAGCATATTATAAGCGAGATGGGTGTTGGATGGCGGATCGGCTATCACCGCCGCCACTTGCAGGTCGATAAAATTTGCAAGTTTTATTCTTTTGCCAACAGCATCTTCATTACCAAAATACCGTTGTGCCGTAGTTGCTGTAAGTATGGCAAAGCCCGGCTCCGCCAAGGCGTTTTTTATTTCTCCCCGCTTAACGGCCAATGGAAAAAGCCTTGGGAAAACGGAATCTGCAAATACAATATTTTTCTCATTGAATTTTTTCTCCCCGAAAGAGATCACATCTTCTTTTTCAAAATGTATCTGCGAGATGAGTTTTTCGTCAGGCATAGACGTACGCATTGCTGTTGCCAAGGGATATGGTGTTCGTCCGTCGTATGTTTTACCGGTTGACGTAACAGAATTATTTGCCACGCGATACACGTTGATAACGCTGTCGTGCTGATCAAAACTTGTTTCATGCAAAATGATCAGCGAAATTAGGATGCATACAACCACGCTGATATATAAACCGGCAAAATTGAGCACAAAGAATCCCTTGTTCCTTTTCACATTACGCAACGCGGTTTTGAAGTAATTTTTTAGCATATCGGTACTTTTTAAATAGCTGACTATACTTATACCGACCAATAAAATGCCAATTCGCTAAATATTTATAGATCAAATGATTAGCGAATATTTTGTTTTCCGAGTGCACGTTTATGATACAAAACAGTGTTCACTTACGGAACAATTCCGGGGATAAATTAGGCGTGGTCGGCCATTTACTACCCCGATGCTTGAGGGGACACAGACGATGGGAAGAAATAACTAATCTAATCGGTGAAATCAACCTAAAAAATCGGTGTAATCACAAAAAATAATAGCTTTGTTACCCGTTAACCCAGTTTAAACTAAACAATGAACTTAGCGCCTGAAAATTCAACCGTTCCAAGTCTCATCCGGAATGTGGTTAAAACCATTCATCCCGACACCCATACTTTTATGACCCACAAAGTGGGCGACACCTGGGCAGAGATCAGCTACCGGCAGGCGCTGGAAAAGATCGACGCAGCTTCGGCCTGGTTCCTGGAGATGGGTATCAAAAAAGGCGACCGCCTGGCGCTCATCATCGAAAACGGCCCCGATTATGTTTATTACGACCAGGCGCTGCAGCAGATCGGCGCGGTAAACACATCTATCTACCCTACCCTTAGCGAAGCCGAAATAGAATATATTTTAAATGATTCCGGGGCGCGGACTATATTAGTGGGTAATCCTTTTTTACTGCGTAAAGTGGCTAAAATTGCGAATAATTGCCCCGAATTAGTGCGCATAATTCCTGCATTTGACGATTACGAAAAAAACCTGGGTAAAACAGCATTAAATGCCGGTGTTATCGGCTTTAAAACATTGATGGAAGAAGGCCTTGCAATTGTTGAGCAATATCGCTCCGCTATTAACATAGCCCGTGAAGCGATCATTCCGACTGATCTATCCTGCCTCATTTACACATCCGGCACCACGGGCACCCCGAAAGGCGTAATGCTTACCCACCATAACCTGGTGGAGAATGTACGGGTGAGCCTGATACAGATACCGATCATTGATTCGGATGACCTGTTCCTTTCGTTCCTGCCCCTGTCGCACGTATTTGAGCGTACGGCTACTTACCATGTATGCCTTGCCGCAGGCTGCCAGATCGCCTTTGCGCAAAGCCTTGACCTGCTGGCCAAAAACATGGGAGAAGTACGGCCAACTGTAATGAATTGCGTGCCCCGCCTGCTGGAACGCATACACGACCGGGCGATGAAAAGCGGCACCGAAGCAGGCGGTATGAAATCCAAAATATTTTTATGGGCACTCAAGATCGGCAGGCAGTATCGCGAGGTAAACCAGGCCGGCAAAAAACCCGGACCAATTTTAAGTTATCAGCATAAACTGGCCGAAAAACTGGTTTTCAGCAAGATCAAAGCACGCACCGGCGGTCGCTTGAAGTTCATGATCTCTGGCGGTGGCGCTTTACCTAAAAATATTGGCGAGTTTTTTGGCGACCTGGGCATCAAAATATTGGAAGGTTTTGGTTTGACAGAAACTTCACCGGTTATGTCAGTAACCGAAAATCACCGGCAGGTATATGGCACCACCGGGCGCATTATCCCCGGTATTGAAGTGGGTATACAAAATGTGGATACCAAACACATCTATACCATTCAGACGCATGAAAATTTTAAGGCAGATTTTACCTCCGAAGAAGGCGAGATCATCGTGCGCGGGCATTGTGTAATGAAAGGCTACTGGAACAAACCGGAAGAAACTGCTTCGGTAATCGACCCTGAAGGCTGGTTTCATACCGGCGATATTGGCCGTTTTTACCTGGGCAACCTGCAAATTACCGACCGCCTGAAAAACATGCTGGTAAATGCCTACGGTAAAAACATTTATCCTACCCCGGTTGAAAACACCTACCTGAAAAGCCCGAAAATTGAAGGTGTATTTTTGATTGGCGACAAACGCGAATACATCACGGCCATCATCGTCCCGGCCAAAGAAAGGCTACAGGAAGTTTTCAACCTGAAAGAATCCTTTTTTGAGCAGCCTGAACTGTTTATTGAAGACAAGGAAATTGTGGACTGGATTGGCCAGGACATCAGAAAGTACTCCAACGAGCTGGCCAAATTTGAGCGTATCAAAAACTTTAAAGTAAAACGCAAACCCTTCAGCATGGATGAAGGTGAGATCACGCCGACCCTAAAAGCCAAGCGCAAAGTGATCGAAAAGAAATATGCGGGGCCGATTGACGAGATGTATTTGCAAGAAGCGGAAGCGGATTAGCTCAGAAAGTTTTTTCAATTGCAATTGTTTAATTTTATGCGTTATACAGCGAGCGAAATTAAATCATAACTTTACTTAATGTCTCAAGAAAAACTATTTAAAACACTAATTTCTTCCCTTGAAGAAAAAGAGTTGTACAAATTGGCCAGACTGTATCTAACTGAAGTTGAAGGAGTTGAAAACGTTATAATAACAAATGGCCCGTGGGATTCCGGGGTGGACTTGGCCGGGAAGAATTTCGAAAGCCAATATCAAGCAACGATTCAAGAAAAAGGATTTGAGGACAAACTTGACAAAGACTTAACCAAAGCAAAAAATAACGTTGATAAATTCAATCTTCCAAATAGGGTAAAATACTTTTATTCCTTCCCCTTATCAAATTCGACGATTTTTTCCTTACAGAAACTAAGCAAGCAAAAATTCGGCATTTTTTTGGAGATCATTGAGGCTAACAAACTAGCACAAATAGCCGTGCAATACAATGCCTTAAGTGATCTCCTAGTTTCGTTGAATGATCTACCAAAGTACCAAGGCGAAAGCAATTTTTTCAAAGATTCGAAAGTTAAGGCGTTCTATGACTTGATGTCGTTTGGAAAATCAACTGACATAAAATATAGCATTGTAAAGTGTTTTGTTCTTAATTGCATTTTAAATACATCTAGAATCAGCAAAACCCAGTTATTAGAAAATCTCAATCAACATTTCAACTCAAAAATCAATCCCGATTATTTCGAAAATTTTCTGAGGCGATTAGTTTTTGAAAACAAAATCAGATATACGGGGATCCATATCGAGCTCACAGAAAATGAAGCCAACAGAATTCATGATGTCCTTGAAAATTACAAAATAGAAGAGGCAGTACTTATTAGGGGCGTAACCGAAGCTTTAACTCAAGTAAATAATAGCGCTAACGTCGACCAGATAATAATTAAGCTTGCGCAGATATATGAAAGCAATTACTCTATTAACATGGGGGAATTCACTAATCGGGACTCTAACATAACCGATTTTCAGTCCGCGACCAATAATCTAAAGACCTTATTAAGTTCACATTGTCAAAAGGAAACGGATATTGACAAGTTAATCAAGGTCCTTATGACCATTACTGATAAAAGTGAAATACTCTCGAGAATTGCTGCTGGCGAAGTGTTTTCAAAAGTAAATGACCCTGAGCGACTTGAAGAATATATAACTAAGAACATAAACAACAAAGATATATTTTTAGACACGAACATAATTATTTATGCCCTTTGTGTTCATTATGAACATGATGCCGATTATGATGACTATAAATATACCATTGTAAAACAGTTGCTCACATTTGTCCAAGAAAACAACTTAAACTTAAAAACTATTAGGAGATATGCGATAGAAACAACCAACTATTTAAAGGAGGCCTTATCAATTATTCCGTTTACAAGGCTTCCAAAGTTCGAGTCCTTGGGAGTCAGTAAAAACATATTTTATAAATTCTATCTGCACTTAAAAGATAATTCGTTGTTGAGAGAGGGGATTACTTCATTTGAGGCCTTTTTAAAAGAATTCAAATTTCACTTCGGTCAGGGGAAAAATGACAGTGCATTTAAATCTTCAATGGAGTTTCTATTAAGGTCCTTGCAAATAGAGATTGAAGATATACCAGACTATTATACAGCAAAGACATGTAACATGATTATCGAAGACCTAAAAATGAGCGGAAAAAAGCCGAAAAGCCACTCAGCTGTATTGAACGACGCAATTATGTTCTTAAGATTGGGTGACCCCAACGTTGATATAAATCCGATAGAACCCATATTTTGCACATCGGATTTATCACTCATTAGAGCAAGAAAAGTGTTTTTCGAAACGTTTCCGAATTGTACAAAATGGTTTATGTTTACTCCAACTAGGTTGATGGATCATTTTTCTATGATGAATTTTCGCATTAAACCAGGCACTGTCTCTACTGATGTGCTCGCCATCTTAGACCAAGACTATAGTTTTCAACAAATGACTCATTCATTACTTGATTCTATTTTAATAATAATAAATCCAAATAATGAGGTCGGGCTTAGATATACAAATAAATTAGCAGAGTTGAGGGAAAAAGAGATACTAGAGGTTGACAATAGACCTGAATCATTCCAAGACTTCGGCACGGAAAAAACGTCGATTGACTTAATTTTCTTCACGCTTTTTTCAAATTATATCACCCAAAAAGACCAAAGTAGGTTAACTTCTTTCAAGCTTCTGTTTACTCAGGAGCAATATTTTGATGATATCTTTTCTTTAATTGCCGAAGAAAAAAAATATGTTCTTGAGCATTCAAAAACTAGCGATAACTTAATCGCTAAAATGGATGAGATAATCGAAAAATCAAAAAAAACCAGTCTCGAGTGACCTTCAATTTCAAGTTGGAAAATAATTTCACAAAAACTCCAGCACATCCCTTATCCCCTCCACGCTCCTGAACTTTTCATCATCTATCGTATGCTCAATATGCTCATGCGCCCATGTAATGTGGTAAGGCACGTGCACGCCATGGCCGCCAACGTTTAACACGGGTATGATATCGCTTTTCAGCGAATTGCCAATCATCATTAACTCATCCGGCTGAATATCCAGGTGGCGAATCAGCTTCAGGTAATTGGCATCATCCTTTTCGCTCATGATCTCGATATGGTGAAAATAATGAGCGATGCCCGATTTGCGAAGCTTTCGTTCCTGGTCCAGCAGGTCACCTTTGGTGGCCACTACCAGGCGGTAGTTTTCTTTTAGCGCATGCAATACGTCTTCCACGCCATCAAGTAATTCGATCTGCTGGTCAAGCATTTGCCGGCCGAGGTTGATGATCTTTTCAACCACATCAACGCTGATGGTATTGTTGGTTATCCTTAACGCTGTTTCGATCATGGACAGCATAAATCCCTTTATGCCATACCCGTATAAAGCAATGTTTTCTATTTCTGTTTTTAGCAGTTCGCGTTCCAGCGTATGCTGTGAGGAATATTCGCCCAGTAAATTGTAAAATTGCTCTTCGGTATTCCTGAAATAGGGCTCGTTCACCCACAGCGTATCATCGGCATCAAAAGCAATAACCTTTAAATTCATTTTTCAAATATAATCACATTCGTACAGACACGATGCATCGCGTCTCCCGGGCGTTTCGAAATCAAATGCATCATAGCCGTATTTTTTTCATCTTTCGGACTTTCCGACTTTCGGACTTCCTGACTTTCGGACTATTTCCCTACTTTTGCACCTCGAAATAAAAATATGAGTATTGCTTTATCCGAACAGGAAATTTTACGCCGCGAATCGTTAAACCAGCTTCGTGCATTGGGTATTAATCCATACCCGCCCGAAGAGTATAAGGTTACTGCCACTGCGCAGGACATTACCGATAATTTTGAAAAATTCCCGGATAGCTATAAAAGCGTAACCATTGCCGGCCGTATCATGAGCCGGAATATTATGGGCAGCGCTTCATTTGCCAAGCTGCAGGACTCTACCGGCCGCATACAGATCTATGTAAAACGCGACGACATTTGCCCCGGCGAGGATAAAACCCTGTACAATACCGTATTTAAAAAACTGCTCGACCTGGGCGATTACATTGGGGTAAAGGGCTATGTATTTTTAACCCAAACCGGCGAAATATCAGTGCACGTGCAGGAATTAACTTTGCTGGCCAAATCGGTAAAGCCATTACCTATCGTTAAGCGAGACGAGGAAGGCAATATTCATGATGCCTTTACCGACCCGGAAATGCGTTACCGTCAGCGTTATGTTGACCTAACCGTAAATCCCGAGTTTAAAGAGATATTCATGAAGCGTTCCAAAGTGATCAGCAGCATGCGCGAATATTTCAATACCCAGGGCTGGCTGGAAGTGGAAACGCCGATTTTGCAACCCGTACACGGCGGGGCCGCGGCACGGCCCTTTACTACCCATCACAATACGCTGGATATGCAGCTATTTTTGCGCATCGCCAATGAGTTGTATTTAAAAAGGCTGATCGTGGCCGGCTTTGACGGTGTTTATGAGTTTGGGAAGATGTTCCGTAACGAGGGCATGGACCGCACCCACAACCCGGAGTTTACCAGCCTGGAAATTTATGTAGCCTATAAGGATTACAACTGGATGATGGCGATGGTGGAGGAATGTATGGAAACCGTTGCGAGGGCGGTTCATGGGATACCGGTTGTACAGATCGGCGCAAACGAGATCAGCTTTGCCGGGCCCTATGAGCAGCTTTCGATGTACGATTCTATATTAAAATATACAGGTATTGATGTTTCGGCCATGAGCGAGGACGAGTTGCGGCAAACTTGCGTTGACCTGGCAATAGAAGTAGAACCCAGCATGGGCAAAGGACGGCTGGTTGACGAAATATTTAGCGCCAAAGTGGAAGCAAATTTGATACAGCCCACTTATATTACCGACTACCCGATAGAAATGACGCCGCTTGCCAAAAAGCACCGCACAAAACCGGGCCTGGTGGAGCGTTTCGAGCTTTTTGTAAACGGGAAAGAAATAGCCAACGCCTATTCGGAGCTGAACGATCCGATAGATCAACGCGAACGTTTTGAAGAGCAACTCATCCTTGCCGGCCGCGGCGACGATGAGGCTATGGCTATGGACGAAGACTTTTTGCGCGCGCTGGAATACGGTATGCCGCCAACGTCGGGACTCGGCATCGGCATCGACCGCCTGGTGATGCTGCTGACTAACCAACATACCATACAGGAAGTATTGTTCTTCCCTCAAATGCGGCCTGAGAAAAAAGCCAGGGTGGCGACGGCTGATGATTTTGTGCAAATTGGTGTACCACCCGAATGGGTGCCGGTTCTAAACAAGATGGGCTTTAATACGGTTGAGGAACTAAAGGCGGCTAATCCAAACAAAGTTTTTAACGACCTGGGCGGGATGCGCAAGAAATTAAAACTGGATATTACTATGCTTGCAAAGGATATTGTATTGGCCTGGTTTGCCTGAGATTACTTGCGCTAAATGTGTATTTTTTCGGAGTAAAGAAATTAACATCGTTAATTAACACCGGTTCATAACTAATAATAGTCTGAAATCCTGCCTTTTATTAACAATTCGTTAATGAAAAGATAAAATAAATAAGACTTTGGTATAATACGTGTTCGCTATTATTGTAACAGACAACTTATATCAAAGCGATGACTAACTCTATCCTGGAAATAACTGAAAGCGAATACCTGATAAAACTCAATAGAAGTACTTTTAATTTATCATTTATCAGAAGCCTGTTGAAAATGGTCGAAGTGGCCAGCCCAACAGAAGATGACTATCATTTACACGATCGTCACGTCAGCAGCAAAGCGGTACATTCTTCGGAACCTGAATATTATTCTTCATTAGAAGAAAAGTAGAGACGCGATGCATTGCCTCTCCGGACATTTTTCAGGCAAAGTCGCGATAATTAAAACTGGCGGTACCCGCCCCTAACTACCTGTTGCTTATCCATTTGCGCCATCTGGCCCTTCATCATCTTAATCTGCTCAGTAAGCAACTTATTTTTATCATCCTTTGTGGCTTCCTGTAAATAACGGGTCGCTTCGCGTTTGTCGCGTTTTGCCATGGAAATACCGGCCAGGCTCAATTTGGCCAACGCGGTGTTATGCGACATTTTCATTCCCAACGTAAGTGCTCTTTTGAAATATTTTTCAGCTTTCATTGGCGCCTTCCGGGTTTCAATTAAACCGATCAGTAAATTATAATACCCATGCTGGCTCTTTTTCAGTTGTTTTTCGTAATCGGTTACTTTTAAAAGCCATTCTTCAGCCTTTTCGGGTTTTTCCTTGCGCAAAAACCATTGAGCCATGATCATATTTTCATTAAAGAAATAGCTTAACAAAACAAATCCCCCTAAAAACAGCACTATTATGCCCCAGCCCCAAATACCAAACACACACATCGCTACGGCGGCACCCATAATTACGCAGGCAATAATTAACCTAACTATATTCGACATCGTTTCTAAATTATAAATTAGCATGCAAATATCCGTTTATTTGTACGCTAAATCAAACCCTAAATAAATATTTATGGCAGTAGATATCGAGCCATCCTGGCTTGAAGTTTTGAGTGATGAGTTCGGCAAACCTTATATGGTTGAACTCAAAAAGTTTTTAAAAGAAGAAAAGGAAACTGGCCACAAAGTTTTCCCAAAAGGAAGTGACATTTTTAACGCTTTTAACACTACTCCATTTGATAAAGTGAAGGTAGTGATCCTCGGCCAGGACCCTTATCATGGCGAGCACCAGGCACATGGCTTGTCATTTTCTGTCCAGAAAGGCATCACCCCGCCCCCTTCGTTACGAAATATTTATAAAGAACTGGTTACTGATATTCCCGGCTTTACTGTCCCCAGCCATGGCGACCTGACTGAATGGGCCAAACAAGGCGTGCTGTTATTAAACGCCACACTAACTGTAAGGGCCAATACGGCAGGCTCGCATCAAAAAAGAGGCTGGGAGGAATTTACAGACCACGTGATCAAAACCATATCCGACAAAAAGAAAGGTGTGATATTTATACTTTGGGGAGCGTATGCGCAGGCCAAAGCAGCCCTGATCGATCAAACAAAACACAGCATTATTAAATCCGTACATCCTTCGCCCCTGTCTGCACACAACGGTTTCTGGGGCTCCAAGCCATTTTCAAAAACAAATGAAATTTTGGCGAAGCGGGGAGACACGTCCATAGATTGGCAAGTGCATTAATGCTGCTGCCGGTCGCGGCTAAGCAGGCTTTTTGCGCTGAAAAACGCCGTCACTATTGCCACCAGGAAAATAACTGCCTGCGACATATCCCTGGATGACGGCGAACCCCCATAAGCATTGCTTACTTCAAAAAAATCATTGTAATTACCGCTAACCAGGTTAAACAGCCCCCAGATGATAACCGCAACGGATACCAGCAGAACAATTTGTTGAGTTTTCCGGTTGTTAGGTCCATTCTCCATTGATTTCAAAGATTTTGTGGTACAAAATTTCGATCGTAAGTCGCTTCGTCATCAGAACATCTACTTATCTGCACATCCGCACATTCTCACATCAACTCAATATTCCAACGGTACAATCGGCTCCTTTTTGCTGGTTGACATGATCATCATCGTTTGGAAGGTTTTCACCACTGTAATGCGGCTGATCTTTTCCATGATGAGTTGCTCATACGATTTGATGTCCCGTACATAAACCTTTAGCAGGAAATCGCATTGACCGGTTACGTGGTGGCATTCAGTAACTTCCTTGATGTTTTTTATCTCGTCAATAAAAGTCTGGATGGTATTTTTTTGGTGAAAATCCAGCGATATCTGGATAAAAGTTTTTATCCCCAGGCCCAGCTTTTCCTCGTCAACCAGCGCATGGTAGCTTTTGATGTATTCATTATTTTCCAGCTTGCGCACGCGTTCGAGCGTTGGCGCCGGCGAAAGGCCTATTTCATTAGAAAGCTGGAGGTTGGTTATCCTGCCATTTTCCTGCAATATCCTCAGGATCTGTAAATCGATTTTGTCTAATTCTGCAGCCATGATACAGGCAAATATAGGATTTTACCCAATCAACCAAATATAATTTCTCTAAAATCTTATTTGGCCGAAATAAATTTTTCTTATAAAAATTTAGATAAGTCTAAAAATTTTATTAGGTTTGTATAAAATGAATACATTAGCCGAAGAGAACTATCTAAAATCGATCTATCACCTGTCGCTAAATTCCACCAGCGTCAGCACCAACCAGTTGGCGGCCCTCCTTAACACCAAAGCTTCATCAGTAACAGATATGCTAAAAAAGCTGTCGGACAAGGGCCTGATCAATTATATGCCTTACCAGGGCGTTTCGTTGACAGCAGCAGGTGAAAAGATCGCTGTGAACATTATCCGCAAGCACCGGCTATGGGAATATTTTTTGGTTGAAAAGCTTGATTTTAAATGGGATGAGGTGCACGAAATGGCCGAAGAAATGGAGCATATCTCCTCGAACGAGCTCATCGACAGGCTGGATAAGTTTATGGGCTACCCGAAATACGATCCGCATGGAGACCCTATCCCGGATTGTAACGGTTTGTTTAAAATTCATAATCTTAAAGCCGTGTCATCCGTCGGAATAAATGAGGGCGGTGTAATTTGCGGCGTACGCGACCACTCTACTCCTTTTTTGCAATACCTGGAGAAACAGGAACTAACCATAGGCAAGGCCATCCTGGTGAAAGGTATTATCGAGTTTGATCGCTCGGTGATCTTGCAGTCGGAAGGAAAACAAATACAGATCAGCCGCGAAGTGGCCAATAATTTATTGATATCGGTATGAGCGAGGCTAACAAAAATTCGCTGAGCAATGTCCACAGCTCTATCATTACCGAAAACAAGATCGGCTGGCGCAGGATACTGGCATTTATTGGCCCCGCATACCTCGTTAGCGTTGGCTATATGGACCCGGGCAACTGGGCAACTGATATCGCCGGCGGAAGCGCGTTCGGCTACCGGCTTATTTGGGTTTTATTTGTATCCAACCTTATCGCGCTATTGCTGCAATCGTTAAGCGCCAGGCTGGGTATTGTACGCGGGCTCGACCTGGCGCAGGCATCTAAAAATGCCTATCCGCGCGGGGTAAATTTTTGCCTGTACCTGCTGGCCCAAATAGCCATCATCGCCTGCGACCTGGCCGAAGTGATCGGTATGGCCATTGGTTTACAGCTATTGTTTCACCTGCCGCTCATCTGGGGCGTGTCGCTTACGCTTACCGATACCGTTTTGATGCTGTTTTTGATGAACAAAGGCATGCGGAAGCTGGAATTATTCATCATGTCGATGATATTTATCATCGGTGTATCGTTCCTCATCGAGATGTTCATCACCGGCCCCGACCCTGCAGGGATAGCAAAAGGCTTTATTCCGGGTAACTTATTTGGCAAGGGCATAGTGAATCAAAAAATGCTTTATATCGCCATCGGCATTATCGGTGCTACGGTTATGCCCCATAACCTATACCTGCATTCATCGCTGGTACAAACCCGGCAGATCACCCGGACACCTAAGGGGATGAAGGCAGCGATAAAGTTTAATCTGTTTGATACCAGCATTGCGCTCAACCTGGCTTTTGTGGTAAACGCTGCTATTTTGATACTTGCGGCGAGCGCTTTCTTTAAAAACGGCTATTTTAAAGTTGCCGAGATACAGGATGCACACAAGTTGTTGGGGCATATTTTCGGTAATCTCGCGCCCACACTGTTTGCCATCGCACTAATCGCCTCGGGCCAAAGTTCCACCATAACCGGCACACTGGCCGGGCAAATTATTATGGAAGGGCACATCAACCTCCGTATCGAGCCCTGGTTGCGCCGCCTGATAACCCGGCTGCTCGCCATCGTGCCGGCGGTTTTTACCATCGTTTATTTTGGTTCGAACGGCTTGGGAAGCCTGATCATATTAAGCCAGGTGGTGCTAAGCCTCCAGTTGGGCTTTGCCGTAATACCACTTATTCACTTCACCTCCAACCGCAAGCGAATGGGCAAGTTCGCCATAAGCCTGAAGGTTAAAATAGCCGCCTGGGCCAGTGCAGCGCTTATCCTTGCCTTAAATGCCAAACTGGTTTTTGATCAACTGCACGACTGGCTGAAACAATATCCCGGCGCGGCCATCTGGATATATGCCCTGGTATTTCCGGTTACCATTGCCATTGCCGCTTTGCTGGTGTATGTATTTTTAAGGCCGCTACTATTCAAGCATTTTGATGCACCCGCCAAAGTGCCGCACGGGCTGGCCACCGAAATTATCGACCTGGAGCCCGTGATCTATAAAAACATCGCCGTGACTATCGACTTTTCAAAAAATGATACTGATTGCATACGCAATGCCATCATGCAAGGGGGCAGGGACGCCGTTTATACGCTGATCCATGTAGTTGAAACTGCGGGCGCCCGGTATTACGGAACCGAGGTAATGGACCATGAGACCCAAAGCGACGTGGACAATTTGAATGCTTATGTGAATACACTCACCGGTCTTGGTTACCACGCGCGTAGCAGTATCGGCTTTGGCAGCGCTGCAACCGAGATAGCAAAAATTGTAAACGGCGAAGGGATCGACTTCATCGTAATGGGTTCGCACGGGCACAAGGCTTTGAAAGACCTCATCTTCGGAACAACGGTTAACTCTGTCCGCCATATGGTAAATGTCCCGGTACTGGTAGTAAAACCCCAATAAACTTGCGTCTGGAATTACTAACCGCCATCATTAGTGTCCATTCGTCCTCATTCGTGTAATTCGTGTTAATTCAATTCGTGTCCATTCGTCCTTATTCGTGCAATTCGTGTCTAATAAATATATTTGCACTCCAAAATCGGGCGAAGTGATGAACCAGGATGTCTATATAAAGAATAAAAAAGCATATTTCGAATACCATATACTGGATAAATATACCGCCGGGATACAACTGCTGGGAACCGAGATCAAATCCATCCGCCAGGGTAAAGCTAACATCAGCGACGCCTTTTGCACTTTTATAGGGGCGCAGCTTTATGTCCGTAATCTCCATATTTCCGAATACAGTTTCGGCTCATTTTATAACCACGAAGCCAAACGCGACCGTGTATTGCTGCTTCAAAAAAAGGAATTAAAAAAACTCCGGGTGCGCGGCGAAGAAAAGGGCCTTACAATCGTTCCGCTCGCCTTGTTTATCAGTGACCGCGGCTTTGCCAAACTCGAAATCGGCCTGGCACAGGGTAAAAAGACGTTTGATAAACGGGAAACGATGAAGGAGCGGGATACGAAGATTGAATTGAGCAGGATTTTGAAGTAATTTCGGATGTCGGATGTTCGATTTCGAACTTGTAGCACTGCTTTTAAAACAAATACTTAGTAGTGAGAATATTGAAACTTCAGTGCCATCTCTAAATAAAAATGCGTGGCGATCAAACCTCCAATAGTTTTTACCTTTCCCAGCAATTCCCCTTTCTTTTTTTCTTTTTCAACCGGCGATAGCTCCGGATTATTGTTCACCTCGTCCCTAATAAACCGCTCCAGTGATTTGAGATAAATATCTTTCTGCTTAATGACATTATAAGGCCTGATAAAATGATAAACGTCGTCGTCTTTGAAAATGCATATTGAATATTCTGCATAGCCCAGTATACGGGCATACTGGTGACCATAATAAGTACCGCCACCGTTTAACCGGCCAAAAAGCCCGTTGATCTCTCTGTATAACGCGATCAGCTTTTTTCTTTGTTCCCGGTATTTTGTTTCCCCATTTTTTGCCCTTAAAAAGTATGCGTATAGTGAGTAATAATCATCCCGGCAAGCTTCGCAATCGTAATCAGTGCTAACTTTTAAACTTTCGCCCCAGCTGATATCCGGCGGGTACGGAACGTCAGCATCCAACTCGGGATCTTTTTTTAATATTCTCTTTAATTCACCCCTGGAATATTTAAAAACGTCGCTGTCATCGGTACTGATGTTAATCGTATCCTTATCGTCACCGCTAATTATAGCTGCTTTTTTCGGAGCGACGTTTTGACTCGACGGAGTGTCTGCATCCGTGCTCTTATTTATTTTTACAGGATTAGCACAAGCAAATAGTATCGCAATTGTAAGAAATACAAGTGATTTTCTCATTTTAGGTTCGCAATTGACCTAAAATTAAAGAATAACTGCAGTACAAAAAAATCCGAAATCGTAATTCCGAAATCCGAAATCAAATCACCACGCCTTATCCCCTACCAACGGCACAAACCTGAAAGTCTCCAGTACAATTTTCTCGTGAGTATTTTCACCGGTTTTAAGTATGGTAACCATTTGTTGAGAATGCTGATCGCCTACCGGGATCACTAAAATGCCGCCAATATTCAATTGTTTGATCAATTCATCCGGCACGGTTGGTGCTCCGGCGGTTACAATTATTTTATCGTAGGGTGCGCGTTTAGCGAGCCCCTTTGATCCATCTCCCAAAAAAAAACGGGCTTTGTAACCCAACTCAGGCACTGTGCGCCCTGCTTTTTGATAAAGCTTTTCCAGCCTTTCGATGGTATACACTTTTGCGCCCATCTCGGCAAGTACGCAGGTTTGGTAGCCGCTGCCGGTGCCTATTTCCAGCACTTTGTCGTCCCGATGGATATGCAGCAGCTGGGTTTGATAAGCAACCGTAAACGGCTGCGAAATGGTTTGTCCTTCGTCAATTTTAAAGGCAATATCCTTATAAGCCTGGTTCCAAAACGTTTCCTGGAAGAATACATGCCGCGGCACTTTGCCTATTGCTTTCAGCACATTTTCATCTTCGATGCCCTTCTTCTTTAGCTCTTCCACCAGCATTTTGCGGGCGCCTTGTTCCTTGTAGTTATCTATGTATTTACCGGTCATTCCTTCGGCAAATTTATACTAATGCAGGGCACCAAAAAATAGGCAGCATGTATCATTTGTCCACACCGGTACGTAAATGTTTTAAACAAACCATACTTTTGAATTATGAGAGCCACTTTTCTATCTATCGCCCTGGTGTTAATGCTTATCGCCTCGTCCTGTAAGAAACTCGACAGTATAAGCGTACCGGTAACTGCTAATGCTACTGTTATTAACTCAGGGCCCATTGCGGCCGATGGCTGCGGCTGGCTGATCAGGTTAAATGACAGCACAGAGTTTAGCCCGATAAACCTCTCAGCTGATTTTCAGCAGGATAATCTGAAAGTAAACGTAGCCTATACGCAGTTGACCACCAGGACCTCATGCGGCATGCTGGCCGGTGATCCCGGGATACTCCAAATAAAAATAGACAATCTTCAAAAAGCAAATTAATACGGATCAACGTCCGGCTGTACAATGCTCCCCTTACTCAGTTTGGTGGTTTGAAACTGGGTGATGGTATCACGGATAATGGTTTTAGCTTTAGCGATAGAGACCGCATCCTTTTCAAACTTCAGCATGATGGATTTAATATAATAATTGCGGATGCGGCCAACTAGCGGGTATTCCGGTCCAATCACCCTGTCGCCAAAATGTTTGCGCAATTCAACTGCCAGGTACGCCGCCTGGTTATTCACCATTTCAGGGTCTTTATGCTTAATGTCCAGGTTGATGATGCGGTAAAAAGGCGGGTATTTAAAGCTCCGGCGTTCTTCCATTTCGGTGAAATATAAGCCGGTATAATCGTTTTCAATTACCTGCTTAATTACGCGATGATTTACATCATAGGTTTGAATCACCACTTTGCCCTGCTTATCACGCCTGCCGGCCCGGCCGCTTACCTGGGCCAGCAACTGGTAACTGCGTTCATTGGCGCGGTAGTCGGGAAATTTTAAAAGGCTGTCGGCATTAACGATGCCGATCACCGTCACCCCTGAAAAATCAAGGCCTTTCGCTACCATTTGCGTGCCCACGAGCACATCTATCTTTTTTTCTTCGAGGTCATTCAGTAAGGTTTGCAGCGAATTACGGGAACGCGTAGTATCCAGGTCCATTCGTGCTATCCGGGCATCGGGCAGCAGTAATTGCAGTTCATCCTCTATCTTTTCGGTACCAAAGCCTTTATATTCCAGGTGCGTTGACCCGCAGGCCGGGCATATTTTTGGCGAATCTTCTTTGTAGCCGCAATAGTGGCAGTGCAGTTTCCCGCTGCTTTTGTGAAATGTTAAGCTTACATCGCAATTAATACACTTGGGCGTATAGGCGCAAATTTTGCACATCAGGATAGGTGCGTAGCCACGCCGGTTTTGAAACAGTATCACCTGTTCTTTTGCAAGCAGCGCTGTATCTATGTCAGCTAATAACACACTTGTAAAATGCGATCGGATAGTTTTTTCTTTGGTCTCCTTCGCAATGCTAACTACCTCAATTTCGGGCAGCTTTACACCGCCATACCGTTCGGTCAGCTCGGCAAAACCATATTTGTGGGTGCGGGCATTATAATAGCTTTCAAACGATGGGGTCGCCGAGCCCAGTAAAACTTTCCCCTTGTGCATATTGGCGAGGAAGATTGCTGCATCGCGTGCGTTATAGCGGGGAGCGGGATCGTATTGTTTGTAAGAAGTTTCGTGTTCCTCGTCGACGATGATCAGCCCCAGATCATTAAAAGGTAAAAAGACTGACGACCTTGCCCCGAGCACCACTTTATATTCATTATTCAGCACTTTCTGCCAAACCTCCACACGCTCATTATCATTAAACCGGGAATGATAGATGCCAATGTTTGTCCCAAAATACATCCGCAGCCGCTCGATAATATGCGTGGTAAGGGCAATCTCGGGCAAAAGGTATAAAACCTGCCTGCCTGCGGCGATCACCTCTTCAATCAACCTGATATACAATTGCGTTTTGCCCGACGACGTTACGCCATGCAGCAGCACCACCTCTTTTTGCTTAAACTGATCATTGATATGAGCCAGCACTTCCCGCTGCTGTTCACTTAGTTCAAATGTATTGTAGTCCTCCGTGTCTTCAAAGTATAGCCTGCTGACGTTTTTCTCCTCAGCAATAAATATTTCTTTTTCAATCAATGAAGTTATGCTGGCGGCCGCCGCACCGCTTTCTTCAACCAGCTCGTTTTTGGTAATCGCTTTTTGGTGACGCGCCAGCTTTATATAAGCCAGTACTGCATCTGCCTGCTTTGGGGCGCGTTTTTCAAGAATGCCGAAAAGCTCCTTTAAATTATCCTGATTATGGTAATCCGGATGTAAGGTAATAAACGTTCGGGTGCGGGGCTTGTAGCGCTCACTTACTTCTTCCGAGATGTGGATGATGTTTTTTTCGAAAAGCAGCTTAAGCACTGGCATCACCGTTTTTTGCCCCAGCAGCTTTACAATATCGCTAACGGTTAATTCAGGTTGTATTTCCAGCGCCTCAACAATCAAATACTCCTTGTCGTGCAGTGCAGAGCGGTCGAATTCAAAGCCTTTATTCAGGGTGATCCTCGTTTCACTGGCCAGTTTAAGAGCTGATGGCAAGGCAGCATTCATCACCTCACCGGCGTAGCACATGTAATAGTCGGCCATCCATGCCCAAAACTGCAACTGCCCGGCGGTTACAACCGGGCGGTCGTCCAATATTTCAATCAGGTATTTTGCTTCGTATTTTTCCGGGGGCCGGTTACCAACGGCAACAACTATGGCTGTGTAGAGCTTGCTTTTGCCAAATTGCACTACCACCCTTTTGCCAATTGCTACTAAACTGTTCCATTCAAAGGGAACCCGATAAGTATAGTTTTTAGCAATGGCCAAAGGCAATATAACCTCAACAAAAAGTGTTTCCCGGTCAGTATGGTTTGCCTCAGCAAATTGTAACATGCATTTATTTATCCTTTATACTTAATTTTTAAAGCGGCCAACCCCAGGACTACCCATCCTGCAATCAGCAAAACGCCACCAAACGGGGTTATCGGGCCCATTACAGGCGTAATCCACGACAGGCCGATTACACTGGCGCAAGAAAGCAGGTAAAGCGATCCGCTAAAGAAAATGATGCCTCCTAAAAACAGGTAATAGCAATGCTTAATGATCTTTATCCGGTACCGCGTTAAGGTTGACAAAATCCCCAGGGCAGCAGTGTGATAAAACTGATATTCGACAGCGGTGTGCCAAATAGCCAGATTTTTTGGAGACAAACTGCCTTCCAAACCATGTGCACCAAAAGCTCCGGCTATAACTGCGAGCGCTCCAAACACTGATGCAGTAAAAATTATTCTTTTCTTCATAAAAATATAAGCGACTAAGTTAACCAATTTTAGCAGATCGCAAATTCCCAGGCTTCTGTTAACCAAATTATAAACCAAAATGTTTTTAACCCGATAACACCAGTATTTACGTTAACTTTGTAATGCCGGCAGTCATGAGAAAGCACATCATTATCACCCTAATTTTACTGGCACTTACTGCTTACGTAACGGTGGTATATTTCAAAAATCTTAACTCACCTGAAAATCATGCCGGCAGCGTAATCAGCGCCATACCCGACAGCGCTCCACTGATATTTGAGTTTAATAATGACGATAGCTTTTACGATATTTTTAAAGGAGACTCCCTGTTTAGTGCCGTTGCAGGAAAGACCATCATCGGGCAACTGGATACATTACGGCAGCAGGTATTGCAAAATCCATTATTAAGTAAATATTTTGCGGGGCAAAACCTGTTTGTCTCTATACATCCGTCTCAAGGAAAAAAGCTCGAACTGTTGCTAACCCTATCAGCAACAAAAGAATTTAGTTTTAATGTTATCAATGCATTGGCAAAAAACCCCAATAGTGGGCTGGTTATAGCGTCCATGCAGCCGGGCGTAAAACACGGGTATAGTATTTATATTAAGGCCTTGCGCAAGCCGTTTTACCTGGTCGTAAAAGACGAAACCGTTTTATCAGGAAGTTTCTCAGATGAATTGGCGCGACAAGCTGCAGTTTATAAGCCGCAAAAAAACAAAACATCATTTATCCTGCTGCCCGATCAGCAAAATGCAAATTCACTGGCAAACCTGTATGTAAACTACAGTCAGCTTGACCCCTTATTCAACGTGATTTTCAAAAATGGGAACACTGATATTTTCAAAACCTTCAGAATGCTACCGGGATTTGCTGCGTTGAGCTTAAACTATAGAAAGGGTGCTTTGATGTTCGATGGTACCACATCCGTTAGCAAGGCGGGGGCAGCCAGTTACCTTAACCTGTTTATTAACCAGCAGCCGATGGTGAACCATTTGAAAGATATCTTTCCATCGACGGCCGCTTACAGCACAGATTTTTGCATTTCCGATCAACTAAAGTTCAACCTTGACCTTGGCAAGTTGTATGCGAAAGCCGGCCTAAAAAGCGAAGAAGATAAACTTTTTAGTAAGATACAGGCCGAAACGGGAATTGATCTGCAGAACCGGTTTACCGGCCTTTTGGGTAATGAATTTGCAATAGTTACCACGCGCTATTTCGAAAAACTGGCTATCATTGATATCAAAGATGGCCCGAAGATGAATTCACTGCTGATGAATGTCAGCAAGATCACAGATGTTAATTCGGGTCAGTTTATTTATGACAAACTACCCTTCTTTTTACTCGGTGATGCGTTCGGCGTTTTTAAGCACCCTTATTTTTTGATCATTGATAATTACCTGATCCTGGCCAATAGTACCAGCGAGCTCAAAAGTTACAACGACAGTTATCTTAACAGGAAGTTTTTAAACAAGAATGATCAATTCCGCCAATTCGATAACCTGGTATCCGAGCAAAGCAACGTCGCATTTTTGCTGATCCTCAAAAATGCCGAGCCCATTTTTAACAGGGACATGAGTTCCGACTTCCTCAAAGCGCTGCAAAACGGCCAGCCCGGGTGGTCAAATTTTTACGCAGCCTCCTGGCAATTCTCATCTGTCGACAAAAATTTTTACACCAGCTTTTGTCTTAAGTTAAAAACAGATACCTCGTTGGTTAAAAATTAATTATTCGTTATACAACTATCGCCCATTTATTGCGTTAAAGGGGTAAAATATGATAATATTTTAGATATTGGATTTGGAAGATTATCTTTAAAACGGATAAAGGCCGTGCCCGACGCTTTCTATGAAGAAATTTTTAATTGTATTATTCTTGTTCTCGCTCTCCTCTAAGATTTTTGCCCAGCAATTCTCCTTATTAAACACCGGCACCCTATACGATGCTTTTGAAAACCCTTCGCAAAGGGCATTCATTCCCGACACCAGCAAAAAATACGCCCTCAATTTTCTAATCCCCAATTTTAATACTAATATTTTCCTGAGCGGGGATGCGCAGGCAACTTTAAAAACGCGGCTGTTTTTGAATAAGTACGATAACGCTGCGTTGTCCATTTCCCCCACAAAATATAATCATGTTAATGAAAATTTTAACATTTATATTTTAATGGTCAGGATGTTCTCCAGCCTGCAGGGCGACGAAGAGATGGGCATTTCATGGCAGTTAAAGTCGGATGGAAAAGCATTGTTAACCGATGCGAGCATCGCGATGCTGAATGGCACCGGAAGTTTCAACAGCGGACAGGATTATGTAAACGCTTTAAACAGCCATTATTACTATCAAACATATCACCAGATCAGTTATACTTATCGGGAGAAAATCAACAAGCAATTTCAGTTTGGTTTAAAATTCAGCATTTTGTTGGGCACTGAATATCAAAAACTGGATGTGAACAGTTCACACGCTGTATTTGACAAAACGGGAGACAGTACAAAAATAGCGCTGCAGGGCCAGTATTATGCAGGATACATACCGGGTAAATTTACGGCGCATGATTATCTGCCCACTTTCCGCAGCCCGGGCGCTTCAATAAGCTTGGGAGGAACCTACCTTACTGAAGACCACGTTATTTTGCAGGGAAACATAAAGGACCTGGGATTTATTCACTGGAGCCCGCTTTCGCACATCTATAATGTGGATAATTCAGCGGTTATTCACGGTCTTTCTACACCACAGCGCGAAGACAGCGTTTACAACAAAGTCAACAAACTCATCCATAGTAACGGCGGCACTATCGGATCGTTCACTACGCCAATAGATGGTGTAGCGGAGTTGAGTGTTTCAAAAAACTTTTGGATAGATGATGAGCACCAGTTCAAATATTCGCCGACGTTAGTAATTTCAAAAGAGCTTTTTTACCAGGGATTTGTAGCCGGTTTTGTAAACCCGATCAAATACCAGAAATACGTTTTGACATTCACCCCCACTTACGACGACTTAAAAACCTTTAATTTAGGTGTGCAGTTTATGATGCAGACCCCAAATTGGGAATTTTACATCGGCAGCGACCGGATCACCCAGTCGATAAGCCTTGCGGGAGATGCATTGAACAAAAACTCCCCGAATATTGGAACCAATAGCGCTTACACCGGGATGAGTGTGTTTTTAGGGTTTTCTTTAAAACTCGGCCCCACTGTAGAGCATCCGATGAATGCAAGCACCATTCCAACCGGCGAAAAAGGATTTTTAGGCAGGCTATGGGGCAGGTTGTTTAAAACGTATTGATTTATTTCGGATGTCGGTCCCGATAGCTGTCGGGATTCGATGTCGGATTTATGTCTGCTGAAAATCGGGAAATACCCTTCAAACGCTATGTTGTCTTCGGACGTTAAGACGTTTTCTTACCGGCAATAAAATCCTTTAGATAGTACGGCTCAAAATAAGCTACGTCTTCAAATTCCTTCTTTTCGAATTTTTCCAACGCTTTTTTGGTTAGATCAGTTGCCGAATTGATAAAACCAGGCAAAAAGTACGCATTGGGGCTTATGCTTAATATTTCCCTGCATTTTTCGGCGCCATCGCCAAAAAACAATATTTTATTATCGCGCAGCAAGTCTTCAAAACTGTCGCCGCCTATAATTTCGGCTGCTGTTGGTTTAACCCGTGCGCCGTCGGTCTTAAAAACGGCTGTATAAACCTCCATACGCCGCGCATCGATCATCGGGCACAAAAGCATAGTGTCTGGAATCAGGTCCTCAGAACGTTGGATTGCGCCCCATGCCATCGATTCAAGCGTCTCAATGGCGATCAGCGGCTTTTCCAGCGCGAAACATAAACCCTTCGCAGTAGATATCCCGATCCTTAAACCCGTATACGAACCAGGGCCTGAGCTTACAGCTATTGCATCCAGCTCTTTATATTTAACGCCCGCAGAAACAATCACCTCCTCAATAAACAAAGTGATCATCTCCGCATGCACCCCCTTCCCGGATAATTGCTTTACCGCCAGGATTTTTCCCTCGCTTGCTAAAGCAACGGAACATGAAGCGGTAGCTGTTTCTATTTGAAGTATCATTCTTTGTTATTCATAAATAGTCTATGGTCCATAGTCCATAGTCCATAGTAGCTCGGAACTATAAACCGAAACCAAATAAGCCATGGTCCATGGTCTATCGTCTATGGACTTCACGGTACCGGATCGTGTCCATGGCCTCCCCAGGGATTACAACTGCCTATTCGTTTTATGGTTAACCAACCGCCTTTAAATGCGCCGTATTTTCTGATCGCCTCCACGCCATATTGCGAACAAGTAGGCGTATAACGACATGAAGCGCCGGTAATTGGCGAAATAAAGTATTGGTATATTTTTATCAATACAATGAAAAAAAAGCCGATGATCTTTTTGATGGCCTTGCTGATCGCTCTCATATCCCGGCCTCCGTACAAAGCTGCTTCAGCAGTTTAAGCATCTTTTTCTCTGCGAAATGATATTCGGGCAGTTCTTTCCCGATATAGGCTAATGAAAGAACGATTTTTTTATTTGCAGTGTCAAGGTGGTTATATAAACACTCCTGCTTATTAAGCCTGTATAACTCGCGGCTTATTCGTTTAATGCGGTTGCGGTCGACCGCGCGCTTAAACCGTTTTTTTGAAACTGAAAATAAAACCTGCGCCTGAAATGGCTGCGCGGCATCGGCTGGCATCCACGATGCTTTGTAGGGGTAACACAAAAAAGAAGAACCGTTATGAAAAAGCTCGTCAATAAGCTTTTTGTTACATAACCGTTCTTCTTTTTTTAGCGTGTACATGGTGTTGCTATATATGGCCGGAATAAACTATATACCGGACCAGCTCCCGTTAAGGAGGAAGCAACCTGCTTTATGCTTTATGACTGCGTTCGTCAGATACAGTAAGTCTTTTTCTTCCTTTAGCGCGTCTTGCGGCTAAAATCCTCCTGCCGTTAGCAGTAGACATGCGCTCGCGGAACCCGTGTTTATTTCTTCTTTTCCTCTGTGAAGGCTGGAACGTTCTTTTCATGGCTTTTTATTCTATTCGTCGTTTTTTAAACAAGAGCGCAAATGTAGTGTTATTTTTTTTCTTTTCAAAGGTATTTTAGCTGATACTTTTATTTGAATAGTGGTTCGTTTTAACCACAAAGCACACTAAGATTTTCACAAAGGTCACTAAGAAAAAAATGGCAGGGCACAGTTATTAATGAAAATTTCAAATACCTGCATTGTCAAAAATAAATACTTACAGGTGTTTCGTAAAAGGCAAAAAAAGAAAAAGCAGCCAGGCTCCGTGTACTTTGTGAAAACCTTTGTGCACTTTGTGGTAAAAAATAAAGTTAGTTGATTAAGTTTGTTCACAAGCTTATGTGCTATTACTCATGAAATCTTTGATCTTATTCTGCCTTGCGCTTCCGCTATTTGCCCTTTCGCAGGATTCCATTTCAAATCACTATAAAATATATAGCGTGGCGCGGCAAAAATTAGTATCGATTGATGATATAGCCAATGATATGGTAAATGCGGATGTGCTGTTTTTTGGCGAAGAGCATAACGACTCAACCGGGCACTACCTGGAACATGCGATATTTGAAAAGCTTTCGCAGAAATACCCTGATAAGATCGCGCTGTCGATGGAAATGTTTGAAACCGACTGCCAGAATGTTTTGGATGAATACCTTGCCGGCTTTATCCGCGAAAAGAATTTTACAACTGAAGGCCGCGCCTGGAAAAACTACAAAGACTACCGTCCCATGATTGAATGGGCAAAAGCAAATAAAATACCCGTTGTTGCTGCAAATGCACCAAACAGGTATGTAAATATGACGACCAGGCTTGGATTAACCAGTTTACAACAATTGAACCCGATCAGCCGCTCTTACCTCCCTCCTTTACCCATCGACACGGCAACCGGCGAATATTACGATAAATTTATAACGATAATGGGGGGACATTCCGCAATGGGCAATATGCAAATGTTCCAGTCGCAAAACCTATGGGATGCAACCATGGGGTGGTCAATAGCACGTTTTGCAAAAAACCATAAAGGCTATAAAATATTCCAGGTAAACGGCAGCTTTCATAGCGAAGGTAAACTTGGAACTGTAGCACAGTTAAAAAAGTATGCGCCAAAATTACGGGTAATGAATATCGCGACGTATTGCGACGACAGTTATACCAAACCCGACTGGAGCAAACTGAGTAAAAACGGCGACTATATTATTTTGACAGACCCGGCATTGCCCAAAACATTTTAGAAACGCCCCCGGTTTACGTAGTTGGTAATCCTTAGAAATATTATTTTTCGTACCTGTTGAGTTGCTATCCGCCAATAAGAAACACTTAGCAGCTTCCGGAATAACAGCCCCGATCGGGTAGCGTCAGAAAACAAAATAATTAATTGCTACGCAATATTCTCGGGTAGTTGTTTTAAAATACTAACTTTATACTATGCCGGCCGTAAAAAACATACGCTACCTTTTTTTGGTAATTTTTGGATTAGCGCTGCTATATGCCTGTAAAAAAGACACGGCACCTGCAAAACAGGCACAATGGGCGCAAGAATTACAACGAATACACGACGATTTAGAGAAAGGCCTTGTTGATTTTTCAATCGACGGTGAACTTCAGGCAGCAACGATCGACACAGTGGCAAATACCATCACCGTCGCGATACCAGATTCGGTTGACCAACACCATCTTAGTGCAAAGCTGTCGTTGGCCGGCGGCTTTTCTGCAAAATTGAACACCACTGCAGCCGGCAGCACCATTTCATATGATTTTACGCAACCTGTTAACTTAACATTGTCGTCATCCAATAGTACACAATCGGTTTCTTTCAAAATTATTATTGAAACCGAAACGCAGCTTTTTGGATTATATGGCACCGTTATAGCCCACAAAAGTTTAAATAAGAACTATAATTTTTATTACGACCAGTTCGACGGCAGCACCTTCCAGGCTATTAACTGTGGTCCGGCGGTTACCACTATGGGCATAAAATGGGCAGATCCAACCTTTACTGAAACGCCCGCCTTTGCGCGTTCGCTGATCCGGCCGCAGGGCGGATGGTGGTTTACCGATGATGTACAGAATTATCTTAGCCAAAACGGCATTAGTAATAACGTAGACACGTTAACCAATATCGACAGCCTTGTTAAAACTAATATCGACCATAACAATTTATTGATATTGTGCCTGGATATGTACTATGTACCGCAAAATTTGATCGAAAGCCAGCACACGCAAAAATTTTACGGTACCGGTAGCGTTGGGTGGGGTCACTTTTTGCTGGTAAAAGGCTATATGCAACTCAGCGTTGGGTTCTACCTGGAAATATACGACCCCTACTCGGACGGTGTCCACTATCCCGGTTTTGACAATACGCAAATAAAGGGCCGCGACAGGTATTACCTGGGTGATGATATCCAGCTCTCTGCAAAAATATGGTGGCCGTATGTCATCACCCTGGCTCAAAAAGGCAAAAAAGTGAGTAATTCGACCCACTTGCAGCTAAATAGCGTGGGTAAACAAAGGCCGATACCTAAAGCAAGCGGACGGTAGTTGGAAAGTCGTAAGTCTAAAGTCGTAAGTCTATAGTTGGAATTTTTGACCTTGAACCTTTCGACTTTGCACTCATTATTTTCCTTTCGCCAGCAGGTCGCGTATCTCAGTAAGCAATATTTCCTCTTTGGTAGGTTCCGGTTCGGGCGCTGGAGCTGGTTCTGGCTCGGGATCTTTCCTGTTCATGGCGTTTATCCCTTTTATCACCAAAAAAATAGCAAAAGCGATAATAACAAACTGGATCAGTGCAGTTATAAAGTTGCCGTAGCGAATGGCAACTTCAGCGACTTTATGCGCGGCGTCGCCATCTACAAGTACAATCTTTTTTTCCGAAAAATCAACTTTACCGGTTATGATCCCTAGTGGCGGCATGATAATGTCCTTTACCAGTGAGTTGACGATGCCGCCAAATGCTGCACCTATGACAACGCCGACGGCCAGGTCGACAACACTGCCTTTCATGGCAAATTCCTTAAATTCTTTTACAATTGACATGAGTTTCGGATTTAATATTTCGGAAATATAGTGATCTCAAAATAAACAAAAAAATCTTTTTTGCGTAATTAGGGAGATACAACAGTTTGCCCTTTGCTCAGATTTTTTTGTTATGGGTAATTGATGTATTTTTGCCCGTATCTGATCATGCTAAAACAAAATCTTCAACAAAAACTCTTACAAAAGCTCTCCCCGCAGCAAATACAATTTATTAAGCTGCTGCAAGTACCCACAGTAAGCCTCGATACCCGTATAAAGGAAGAATTGGAAGAAAATCCCGCGCTTGAGGACTTAAGCCTTAGCAGTGTGACTGAACCCGAGGACTACCCTGACCGTGACCCTGAGGAGGATAATTTTAATGCTGATGAGGAAAAAGGTGAGGCTGACGAATTTAATATTGACGATTACCTGCAGGAAGATAACGTAAACGAATATGGTTCGCGCTATGACCAGAACGGTGACGACGACGACGAACGAAAAGAAATACCGATTGCGGTGCAAAGCTCATTTTTTGAAAGCCTGCAGCAGCAGCTGGACCTTTTGCCCCTGTCGGACAAGGACTTCAGGATTGGCAGGCAAATCATTGGCAGCCTTGACGATGATGGCTACCTGCGACGACCTATCACCTCGCTGACGGACGACCTGGCATTTTCGCAAAACATTTTTGCTGAGGATGAAGAAGTAGAGGACATGCTGAGAGTGATACAGGGATTTGACCCTGCCGGTGTTGGTGCCCGGAGCCTGCAGGAATGTTTGCTGATCCAATTGAGAAAAAAGGACCCGCGCGACCCGATCATTAAAAAAGCGATGAATGTTGTTGAGCATTACCTCGACGAGTTTACGCGCAAGCATTATGACAAGCTGGAGAAATCGCTGAATATGTCTTCGGAGGAATTGCGGGGGGTTGTCAATGAAATACTAAAGCTCAATCCTAAGCCGGGCGACTCCAACGAGATCAATACCAAACAAATGCAGGTTATTCCTGATTTCCATATCAGTAATAACGACGGAATACTTATACTGACACTGAATTCAAAAAACGCGCCTGAATTAAGGATCAGCCGCTCATACCAGGAAATGTTTGAGCACTATGATAAGGCATCGCAAAAGGACAAAAAGTTAAAGGAGGCGGTACAGTTTGTAAAACAAAAACTCGATTCGGCTAAATGGTTTATTGATGCCATCAAACAGCGCCAGCAAACGCTTTTGAAAACCATGAACGCCATTATGCAGTACCAATACGACTACTTTTTGACCGGGGACGACAAAAACTTAAAACCAATGATCCTGAAGGATATCGCCGACCGGATCAATATGGATATATCCACGGTCTCGCGCGTAGCCAACTCAAAATATGTACAAACTGAATTTGGCACTTTCCTGCTAAAATCATTTTTCTCAGAAGCTATTCAAACCGAAAGCGGCGAAGAAGTATCGAATAAGGAAGTAAAAAAGATACTGGAAGAACATATCGGAAAGGAAGACAAACAGCACCCATTGGCCGACGAAAAGCTAACAGAAATACTCAAAGACGCCGGATACAACATTGCCCGCCGTACCGTTGCCAAATACCGCGAACAGATGAATATACCGGTGGCGAGGTTGAGAAGAGAATTGTAGTTTGCAGTTAAAAGTTTGCAGTTGGCAGAAAAACCAATAAGATAAACTGATTAACCGGTAAAAAACTGCGAACTGCTAACCGGGAACTGCGAACTCAAAAAAGGTGCATCGAGCTCCCCACATTGTACTTATTATTCAGCAATAGGACGATCACGATCTCGTGCGTGCCGTTGCTCACGGTGTTTAGGGCCGAAGTAGTAATATCGTAGGAGTAACCCACATTAACAAACGAACTGATATTTATCCCGGCTAAAACACCGAACGAATCATTGTGGCGATATGACCCGCCAAGCCAAAGCTTGTCCTTAAAATTAAGTTTCAGGTTCAGATCATAAGTTATTGGAACCGGGCTGATCTGCTTTATCAAAAACGACGGCATCAAGGTGAGGTCATCATCCAAAAAAAGCTTCACGCCACCAGTCACAAAATATTGGGGAACCGTTTTAGCAGCATTAACAGCATGCTGCGTGCTGAAATAAAGATTTCCGGGTAACAACTGCTGAACCGAGGCTCCCGCGAAAAAATTTCCGGAGTAAAGCCAAATCCCGGCACTCAGGTCGGGCGTCCATTGGCTGTTATTGCCATTAGCTATTGCCGGGTCAAGCGGGTTTTCAAGCGTTATTTCAGCTGTGTTAAGGCTGATGTGATTTGCTCCTGCCGCCACGCCAAGCGCAAGATTCATTTTATCCGTAAGCCCGATGTGATAAGCGTAATTTACATCAATATTGGTGGTATTGATCGGTCCGGCCACGTCGGATACAATTGAAAAACCCAGCCCGTGGTGCGGCTCGGATGCCATATAATTCTGTGTATACTGCCGGCTGGAAGGATCAACACCGCCTTCTGCAGGAAACGATGTTGCATCTCCCTGTATGAATTTATCGCCCAGCGGAAAATCAACGGTTAAATAAGCCGTCACCGGCGCCCCTTGTAACCCGGTCCATTGGCTGCGGTAACCGGCCTTTGCGTCGGTATAATTCTCGATACCGGTTACGGCCGGGTTAATAAGCAGATAATTAAAAATATACTGCGTATACTGCGGCTTTTGCTGTGCGGACGAGAATTTTATTAAAAAAATAAATACAGTTAGTATTAGTAAAGTTCTTTTCATCTATCTATATGATATTTATCACACGAGCCGATAAATTTTAAGTTTGTTATTAGGTTGTCGATATAACTGGTGTTTGCTTTTGATGAAACGCATTTCCCGCATCACATCAAACTCCTTAACAAACTGACGAATATACCTTTTATCAGCATCTGTTGTATATATTTATTATGCAATTTAAGTAAAAATTAAGCTATTTATCCAATCCGCGCAATTTCCGCCCCATCTTTCGGCTCCTGCAACTAAATTGCACAAATCATGCCGGATAATCTTCTGCTAAGAACGTCTTTAAGCACTCGCTTAGTATCGGCTTGCTTAATAGCGGTTGTTGTAAATTGCCATAAGCCCATTTTTATCTAACAATAGTTACAAAGCCCGAGAACGGGTTAGTTCCGTTTTTCAGGTCGATAATATAGTAATACGTACCCGGTGGCAGCGACGAACCCCTAAAGTTGCCGTCCCAGGGCACGCCATAACCGGTTGAAAAATAAACTTTTAATCCCCAACGGTTAAACACTTGTACCGAACAATTGGCATAAGCCCTCAGCGCCTCTATATTCCATGTATCATTAATACCATCACCGTTTGGCGTAAACGTGTTTGGAATGGCCAGCGTCTTCACTATTTTTAAAACACCCGGCACATAAGTTATGGCGTAATTTGACGCTGCTGCGCCACTTACTGTTATAGGATATTGCCCGATTGGAGAAGTGACAACAGCTGTAGTGGCTAGTACGGGCGGCGTTGTTACTACAGCGGATGTTTCATCGTTTACAAACCCCTGGTAACTGGCGGTTAGCGGCGGATTTGGGGATGTATATATCTTTATTTTATCATCGGCAACAATGGTTAGCGGCGCCGGCGTAACGTTGCTGACGGGCATATCAACATTAACCGATGATGCGCCAGTACTGCTCAAAACAATATTCCCGGAATAGCTGCCGACAGTGGCGGTCGCTTCCAGCCGGATATATACAGGCGTTGTACCAAACCCCAGGCCCTGCCCTATCGTGGCCGTGGGCGAAAACGTTTTGTTATCAGCGCTAACTTCAAAACCCGGCGGCGGACTCACCAAAACCGTCGACTTTAAATTTGTAGCCGATACATTAAATGATGCCGCCGCTGAAGGGGTACCGTAAGCAGTGTTAACCGGCCCGGGAGAACTTTCAGCAGTGATGGCTGGCGGAGGCGTCGGGGTAACCGTGATGGTAAACGTAACCGGGTTGCCGGGGCACATACCGGTTGTTACAAAGTTGCCTATGGAGACCGGGCCGACCATATAGCCCTCCAGCTGAATACTGTCTGTTTGTACCCTCCTTGCCACATCAACGACCGATACATTGCATGAATAAGAATTTAATGCGTACAGGGTGCTGCCGTCGGGCGACATTGAAACACCAAACGGTAGCTGCCCGACCGCAATGCGAGTTTCCTCTGCTTTTGTCGACGTGTTAATAACCGAAACCGAATTAGAATATTCGTTGGCTACATAGGCATATTTGCCATCGGGGCTGATGGTTACACCGGTAGGAAGGTAACCGACAGGAATAGTGGCCACAACCCCATTTGCGGTAGTATTTATCACCGAGACTGTACCCGACCAGTAATTCGCAGTATACAGTTCGCCGTTGTCGGGCGTTACAGCCATGCCGGTAGGTTGATCACCAACAGGGATAGAAGCCACAATTGCATTGGTAGCCGTGCTCACTACATACACCGTCCCCTGGTTGGCCGTTGTGCCGCCAACATAAACATACTTACCATCCGGGCTGGCTGTAATACCTATGGCGCCAATACCCGTTTGAACACTGGTCAGTTGTTTATAGGTAAGCGCATCAATAACTAATATCTTGCCGTAAGCTCCGGCTACATAAAGCTTGCTGCCATCGGGGGTAATACAAATACCCCATGGGGTGTTGTTTGACGGTACGGTTGCGACGAGTGTATTGGTAACAGCACTAATAACTGAAATCGTATTCGAATCGAAATTCGCGTAATAAACCATGCTTCCATCGGCTCGCACAGCTACGCTTTCGGGGCCAAGGCCAACTTTTATACGCGTAACAACTTTTTTTGTCATGCTATTTATGACGGTAACATCACTGAAACCGTCACTGCCAACATATAACGACCCCGCAAAATAGGGTGTTACTGTCACGTTGGCGGTAACCGGTTTGTTGGTATTATTTACGCCGATAAAGCTAGGAACGTCGCCGTAACCATTTGCCTGCATACCAATACCGGGGTTGTCGCTCGTCCATTTATAGTAATTTGCCGTACCGGTAAAGTGAACTGTTTGCACTGAGATGCCGTTGCGTACGGTCTGATCGGGTATGTGATCAACCGTTGCCAGCGCTACTACCGATCCGGATATTGTCACCGTTTGGTTTGCGGCACCTGGTGAAGTCAGCGTAATATTACCGCTTAAAACACCAGTTGGGGCGATAGCCGACGAACGCACATAAACAGTTATATTGCTAACCGTACCGCCGGCCGGTACGACCTGTATGGCATTGGCGTATCCGTTGCCGCTTGCCTGTGATACCTCAAAATTAACCGGCGCCGCCACATTGATATTACCGGTTAACCGACTACCGGAAACTGTAAACGACGCTATGCCCGGGCTTGCAGAAGCCGTTCCGGCACATGCGGAAATACTACCGGTTATTTGGCCGGCCGTTATTGATTGTGCTTCAGATTTAGCGAAAAACAAGAAAAGAAGTGCTGTAGTACCTGTAAAAAGCGCTATTCTTCTCATGCACACCGGGTTTTAATCTATGTTACGTAAAGAAATCAAAAAAATAACAATTGCTTTAATTTATCAGGACAATATAGGATTATCCGGCCAACAACAAGGCTCTATTTGATTAAAGCTACAAAACCCGACAACGGGCTCATGCCGTTTTTTAAATTGATTACATAATAATAAGTCCCCGCCGGCAGTGCCGATGTTTTGTACGTCCCGTCCCACGGCAATTCATACCCAATTGATGAATAAACATTTTGCCCCCAGCGATCGAATACCTGCACGGTGCAATTGGGGAAGCTGTTGATGTTTTTGATATTCCATTTATCGTTTACGCCATCGCCGTTGGGCGTAAAAGTATTAGGTATGGTAACCGGCAGGGGGGCTAGCACCGGCGTACCCGGGTTCACGGTAATGGTAAAAGTAACCGGCGGGCCGAAGCAGCGTGTCCCCGCAGAGATAAAGTTCCCGGTGGAAACGGGGTTTTGACCAACCGGGATGGTGGTGGTTATATTGTTAGTGGCCGCATCGATCACAGTCACGTTATTATCGTCATTATTTACTACATACACCTGTTTGCTATCACCACTCACCGATATGCCGATGGGCCCCTTGCCCACTTTAACGGTTGCTAAAATAGCGCCCGACCGCGCATCAATGGCCACAACGTTATTATCGTAATCGTTTACAGCATATAACCTTTGTCCATCTGGGCTCATGGTTAAGCCGTAAAAGCCAAAACCCAGCGAAGCATTAAGCGGGATAGTGAACACGATCGAGTTAGTTGCCGTATTTATCTCCGAAACAATATCGGTAGTGCCATTTGTTACCCACACCTCGTTACCGTCAGGGGCTGCATGAATGCCATAATCGAAATATCCAACGGGGAAAGTTGCTACTACCATGCCGGTTTCGGTATTGATTACCGAGATCACAAAATCATCCTGTCCGTAAGTAACATAAAGCGATTTCCCGTCCGGCGTTAACGCCAGGGCGCCAGGGTTTGAGCCTACCGGGATGACATTTATAACGGTGTTGGTGAGCGCGTTGATCACCGATATATCATCCGTGCCATTATTCGACACATAAACCCGGCTGCCGTCGGAGCTTACAAGAATACCTGTTGGATAGGAGCCCACGGGTATGGTTGCGATTACCGAATTAAGGGCAGTGCTGACGACCGCTACGCTGCTGGAGAACTCGTTGATGATATAAACCAGGCTTCCGTCAGGGCTGGCTGCTACCCCTGTGATGAATGATCCAAAACCACTTGTTATCGTATTGATTACCTTGTTTGTGTTGGTATTGATAACGGACACGGTGCCATCACCGTTATTGGCGATATAGGCTAGCGGCGACCCCCCCGATGGAGTTACCGTTATAGTGGCCTTAATGGGTGTATTACCTTTATTTACGGCAACAAATGATGCTATGTTGCCCGAACCGGCCGCCGGAAGCCCTATACCCGGATTATCATTGATCCAGGTAAACGTGCTGGCCCCGCCTGTAAAATTAACGGCGGTTGTTGGCGCGCCATTTGCGACTACCTGGTCAGGAACACTATTAACAACAGTCAACGGGTTTACAAAACCCGCTACGGCTACATTTTGATTTGCTGCGCCGGCGGCCGTAAGCACAACATTGCCTGAAATGTTAAGAGCTGCAGCGGATGAGGCAGACCGTACGTAAACAATGGTATTATTTACCGTGCCGTTCGCCTGGGTAAGTGTTACACTGCCAGCATAACTGTCTGCAGGCGCAAGTGAAACTTCAAATCCCGCAGGAGCAGTTACAGTAATATCACCGGTTAAGCGAACTCCAGAAACTGGAAACTGTTCGATGTCAGGATTTGCAGAAGGTGTGCCCTGACAGGCGCTGATAAATCCTTTAATCGTTCCGGTAGTTATAACCGGCGCAGTATTTGGGTTTACGGTGATGGTAAATGTAACGGGTACGCCGTTGCAGCCAGCATATTCCGCAATAAAATTACCAAGGGCGTAGGGTGTCGTTCCTACCGGGACGGTTGCTATTACAGTATTAGTGGCCGTATTGATAACCGATATATTATTCGACGTCCGGTTGGCTACGTAAGCCCGGGTGCCATCAGCGTTAACTGATACGCCATAAGGCTCCAAACCAACTGCAATGGTAGCTATGGTTTGATTGTTAGATACAGTGAGAACAGACACCGTATTTTTACCAAAATTGGTCACATACAGGCGGCGGCCGTCGGGGCTAAAAGCCAGGCCGGTCGGCTCGTCGCCATAGTCCTGCGAATTATACGGCGGCCCGATGGCGATAGAACCTATTACCGTGTTGGTTGAAGTATTAATGACCGAAATGGTGTTGGTGCCCTGGTTGGCAACGTAAACTTTAGTGCCGTCGGGGCTTATTGCCTCGCCGGTAGGGTCCTTACCAACATCTAGCGTGGTAATTGTTTTGTTAGTGGTGTTGTCAATAACCGAAACATTTAAGGTAGATACGTTTGCCACATAAAGGGTATTCCCATCAGGCGTTAATACAATTCCGTAAGGCTGAGAACCTATTGAATCATGGGCGGTTACTAAATTGGTTGCCGTATTAACTACTGATACTGAACCGCCGAAAGCATTTGAAACGTAAAGTGTACTGCCGTCGGGGCTTACTACCAGGCCACTTGGATGTTCCCCCACGGGTATGGTAGCTACCACGGTATTGGTTGCTGTTTTAATAACAGATACGGTATTATCCTGCCCGTTGGATATATACACGGTACTTTGATCATGGCTTACAGCAGCCCCAAGCGGATAAGCACCAACATGAATGGTATCGCTAACCTGGTTGGTTGCGGTATTGATGACCGAAACATTGTTCGAGGCATTATTGGGGATATAGGCCAATGCAGCCATTTTGGGCGTTACAGTGATGGTGGCAGTTATCGGGATTGAACCAGTATTTATGGCCGTGAATGAGGGAATATTGCCCGAACCATTGGCGGCCAGGCCTATGCCCGGCGTGTCGTTAACCCAGGTATAGGAATTTGCGGTTCCTGAGAAATTAACAGCCGTAGTTGCACTGCCCGCAGTAATGACCTGGTTGACCACCGGGTTTACGGCAGGTAAAGCGCTTACCACAGCAGTTACGAAAGGGCTAACCGTTGAAGCACCTGCTGATGACAGGGGTACAAAACCCGATAAACTCCCGGCCGGCGCTGATGCGGATGACCGAACGTAAACAAGCGTATTATTCACGGTACCGCCGGTTTGTTTCAGTGTTAAGGTGCTGGAATAACCACCGTTTGCGGAAAATGATATCTCAAAACCGGGAGGGGCTGTTGCGGTAATATCATTTGTTAAATTATCGCCCGATACGGTGAAGTACTCCAAATTTGGATTTGATGAAGCCGAACCCTGACAGGCTGATATTGATCCAGTAGTTAAATTAACGGGTATTACCGGGGGAAGAACGCCGTTGTGCGGACGGTTGCTCTGCGCAAAAACCTTCGAAACAGGTGAGAAAAGCAATAGAATTATGCTTACTAAAGGTAAATATCTTTTCATATAACCAATCTATACACCCACTACGTTGAGAAAATCAAAAAGGTCACAATTGGCTTTAATTTTCGATGGCATATTTTCTGGTTATAGATCTATATTGATTTACCTGATGAGCGCAACAAATCCCGACAGTGGGTCGAGCCCGTTTTTCAGGTTGATCACATAGTAATAAGTTCCCGTCGGCAAGGTTTTCCCATTATATTTACCATCCCAGGGTATGCCGTATCCTGTCGAGGTAAATATCTTTTGTCCCCACCTGGTAAAGATGTCGACAGAACAATTTACATAAGTATCAAGGTATTTGATGTTCCAGGTATCATTAATTCCGTCACCGTTAGGCGTGAACGTATTGGGTATAAAAATTGATTTTTCCTCCGGCAGAATTGTTAATGTTCCGTCGAGGTAACTGATCGTGTAATTTGGCGACGACGCTCCGCTCGCTGTGATCGGGTATTTGCCAATTGGTGATGTGGTAACCGCTGTTGTAGTCAGAACCGGCGGCGAAACAAGATCAGCCACCGTTTCGCTATTTACAAAACCAATATAACTGGCGGTAAGAAGTGGATTTGGTGTATTGAAAATTTTGCTTTTATCATCAGCCGCTATCGCCAGTAATGCCGGTGTAACAGTGCTCAGCGGCATAAACAGATCAAATTCAGTTGCACCCGGGCTGGTTACCTTAATATTGCCTGAATAACTGCGGACCGGTGTAATAGCCGCCAGCCTGATATAAACGTTCTGAGGCGAAACGTTGCCCCCGCCACCGACGGTAACTGTGCCGGTAAAATTAATATTATCGGTGCTCAGCTCAAATCCCAAAGGCGGCGTAACCAATATTCCTGATGTCAGCGTTGTTCCGGATACGGTAAAGCTCTCCGATGCAGATGGCGTACCGTAAACGGTGGTCAAGCCAGTTAATGCGCCGGTGGCGCTTACAGCAGTTGGCAAAGTCGGATCGACTGTAATGGTAAAAATTACAGGAGCACCCGCACACCCTGTACCGGCGTTTGACGGAGTGACGGTTATAGTTGCTATGATGGGGATGCTGCTACTATTAACTGCGACAAATGCGGTAATATTTCCTGTTCCGTTTGCCGGAAGTCCTATGGCGGGCGTGTCATTTGTCCAGGAAAAATCCGTTGCGGTGCCGGAGAAAGCAATAGCTGCCGCGAGCAGTCCGTTTGCCGCAGTTTGAGGGTTTACCGGATTAACAACCGGTAGTGCATTCACTGTGGCGGTTACGGAAACATCCTGTTCGGCGGCGCCGGCGGATGTGATCACCACGTTACCTGAATTTGGGCCGGCCGGGGCGCCCGCCGCAGACCGGACGTAAACAATGACGTTGCTTACATTTCCGCCAGCCTGGTTTATTGCTACGGAGTTTCCAAAACCGTTACCGGAACTGAGGGAAACCTCAAAGTTTGCCGGTGCCGTAGCTGCGATATTGCCCGTTAAATTGGTGCCACTCACAGTAATTTGCTCCAGTTGCGGGCTTACCGAAGCATTACCGGCGCACGCGGAAATTGACCCGGTTACGGCGCTTGCTACAATCGTTGGAATGGTCGGGTCGACCGTTATGGTAAAAGTGGCCGGCACGCCGCTGCAGCCGGTACCGGAGTTATTCGGCGTTACCGTTATAGTGGCTATTACAGGAGTTGTACCCGTGTTAATGGCGGTAAACGGATTAATGCTGCCTGATCCGCTTGCGGGCAGCCCTATCGCCGGGGTGTCATTGGTCCAGCTGAAATCGGTGGCAATGCCGGAAATAATAATCGCTGTAGTTGCGGCGCCGTTGTTAAATGTTTGCGGGGCAACGGGCCGTACCGTTGGCGCAGCATTTACCGTTGCAGTAACCGGCACCTTTTTAGCCAGAACGCCAGTAGAAGTAAGCGAAACATTGCCACTGATATTGCCTGCCGGAGAGGTGGAAGCTATACGCACGTAAATAGTGGCAGGATTTACCGAGCTGCCGGTTAATGGCAGGGTTATGGTGTTGGTGTAACCGCTGCCCGGCGAAAGGGATATTTCAAAATTATTTGGCGCGGTTAGTACAATCGGCGCGGTAAGGGCTGTGCCCGAAACGGTTAACTGTTCAATATTGGGGCTGGCAGAAGCAGTGCCCTCACAGGTGAGTATGCTGCCTGTGGCTTGTGTTACATCAATGCCGGGTGTCTGGGATGGGGTTGGGTTTACGGTAATGGTATACGTAGTTGGGGCGCCGGCGCAGCCAGTGCCCGGAGAGACAAAGCTGCCTTCCGAGTCGGGATAAAGGCCTACCTGTATGGCGGCTGCTATTTGACCGGTAGCAGTGTTGATCACTGTGAGGCCCTGGCTGCCAAACTCTGTGACGTACAACATGCTGCCATCGCTGTTTAATGAGACGCCGGTAGGTGTGGTGAATGTTGGTATAGTGGTCACTGCACCGGTAGCCGTATTAACAACAGCAATATCGTTGCTACTACCATCTGCAACGTACACTGTACTGCCATCCGGGCTTACGCAAATGCCGATTGGTCCCTGCCCTACCGGTATAGTCGATACAACTGCGCCGGTGGCGGTATTGATAACGAAAATGTTTGAAGCGTTAATATCAGTAACGTACAGCCTTGAACCGTCGGGGCTTATGGCCACCCCGTGAGGCCGGTCGATGGCGTTAATTGTGCTGGCTACTGTGTTGGTAGCAGTGTTGATGACCGTAATGGTGCTTGATAAGTTATTCGCCACATAAACATATTTACCATCAGGGCTTACGACGATCCCCTGTGGGTTCGATCCCGTATTGACAGTTGCCTTAACCGTATTCGTACCGGCATCAATTACCGATACGGTATTAGAGGCTGTATTTGAGACATATACGAACTTACCATCGGGCCCAACTGCAATACCTTCAGGTTGACTACCTACACCGACAGTCGCTACAACTGTATTCGTTGTCGCATCAATGACGGAAACGGAATTAGCCATTTGGTCAGTTACGTAAACCTTACTGCCGTCGCGGGTCACTGCAACATCTTCCGGGTTTTTGCCTACGGAGATCGTTGCCACAACTTTGTTTGTCCCTGTGTTTACCACCGAAACGGTGCCCATCCCATAATTGGCGATATAAGCAAAGCCGGCAGAAGTGGGCGTAACGGTAATATGAGCAATGACAGGTGTAGTCCCGCTATTTACCGCTGTGAATGACGGCACGCCGCCGGTTCCGCTTGCGGCCAACCCTATTCCGGGTGTATCATTGGTCCAATTGAAAACGTTGCCTGTTCCGGTAAAACTGACTGCCGTATTGGTGTTCCCGTTGATCACCGTTTGATTAGCGAGCGGATTTACAGTCGGCAACGCATTTACCATCCCTGTCACCGGTATTTCAATCGTCCTTGCACCGGGCGAAGTACCCTCTATGTTGCCAGAATTACTGCCAGCCGGAGCCGTTGCCGCTAAACGAACATAAACGGCGGTACTGTTTACTGTGCCCCCAACCGGCGTAAGCGTTAAACTGTTGCTAAACCCGGTAGTTCCCGATAGGGATATCTCAAACCCGTTAGGCGCCGTTAAAGAAATAGCCGCCGTTAAATTGGCCCCCGAAACTTGTATTATTTGAACGTTTGGAAAAACCGAAGCCGTGCCCTGGCAGGCGGTGTTTGTGCCTGTAGCGGTGGTGGAAGTAATGTTGGGACTTGTTGATGGAGTTGGATTAACCGTAATGGTGAAAGTAGCCGGCGGGCCAGGGCAGGCTGTTCCCGGCGTTATAAAATTACCGATGGAATACGGGCCGGAGCCGACAGTAATAGTATTAATAACCGTATTTGTGCTCGTATTGATCACCGAAACGTTTGAGGCATCCTGGCTCGCAACATACACATACTTGCCATCGCCGGTCACCGACATACCCTGGGGCGCAAGCCCGACACGCAACGTAGCTATTACATTACTAGTTGACAAATTGATAATCGACACTGTATTTTCACCTGTATTGCCAACATAAACCCGGCTGCCATCGGGGCTTACCGTAATGCCGCGTGGTTCCAGGCCAACGGCAACGGATGCAACAACTTGTTTGGTGGAAGCGTTAACTGCCACCAGCTGTCCATTATCCGAATCGTCGACATAAATAGTATTATTGTCCGTACCGGCCGCTATGCCGTAAGGCGGAAAAGTAAGCGGAATAGTGGATGTAATTGAATTGGTTTTGGTATCGAAGACAGACAAATTAAATTCTGCAGTGTTAGCGATAAACAACTTTGTGCCATCCGGGCTAAGCGCCAGGTATTGCGTGTTCCGGCCTACCGGCACGGTGGCGGTGACCGTATAAGTGCGGGTATCAATCACCGAAAGCACCTGCGTGGCGAGGCCGAGCACGTAAACTGTATTTCCGTCAGGGCTTACCGCAATACCCTCGGGGTCGGCCGGTACAGGTACGGTTGCAATTACAGTATTAGTAGCGGTACTGATAACCGATATGCTGTTTGAAGTTAAATTGGACACATAAACCCTGCCGTCAGTACTGGCGGCCGTGCCGAACGGAAAATTGCCCACAGGTATGGTAGCAATGATCTTGTTTGTTACCGTGTTGATTACCGAAACGTTGTTGTCACTGGCGCTGGTGATGTAGGCCAAAGCATCTTTTTCGGGCGTAACCGTGAAGGTGGCCACGATAGGCGTTGTCCCGGAATTGCGCGCTGTAAAAGTCGGTATATCGCCCGTGCTACTCCCGGCAATGCCGATGCCCGGCGTATCATTCGTCCAGCTGAATGAATTGCCTGTTCCGCCAAAATTAACTGCGGTAGTGGTTGCACCGTTTGCAACCACCTGGTTCGGAACCGGGTTTACAGTTGCCAGGGAATTCACGATGGCGTGCACATCGACAAATTGGGTGGTAGTTGTGGTAGTAAGCACTACTGTGCCGTTAAGGTCGCCGGCAGGCGCTGAAGCTGATGACCGCACATAAATAATAGTACTGCCAACAGTACCACTGGTTTGGGTAAGTTTAACATTGGGCCCATACCCGCTGCCGGGAGTTAATGATATTTCAAAGCCTGAGGGTGCTGTCGCTGTAATGTCTCCCGCCAGGAACTTGCCTGATACGGTAAATTGCTGTATTTGCGGCGATAAGGACGCACTACCAACGCAGGCGGCAATACTGCCGGTAGCCGTGCTGGCCGTGATAGTTGGTACCTGCGCAGGCGTCGGGTTTACGGTGATGGTAAATTTGAGTGGCTGGCTTTCGCAATTGGGTGTCGGGGCGATGAAATTACCTATTTCATATGGCAAGCTTATGTTCGGTATGGTTTTAACCACCTGGTCAGTGGCAGTATTTATAATGGATACATCGTTTGAGTTGGCATTGGTAATATATACCTCGCTGCCATCGCCCGTTAACGAGACGCCTATCGGGTAGGTCCCGACTGCAATGGTTTTTACTATCTGGTTTGTCGCCGTATTGATAACGGCAACCTTATTGCTGTCTTCTTCAGTAACATACAGCTTTTTACCATCGGGTGTTATGGTAATGCCGTCAGGCCTGGCTCCAAGGGGTATGGAAGAAACCAAACTTGAAGTAGCCAGGTCAACTACCGCGACGATGCCGCGGACATTACCCATGGCTGTAACATATAGCGTTTTTCCATCGGGGCTTAGTACCAGGTCGCCGGGATTAAAGCCAACGCCGATCCTTCTCACAATGGTATTCGTCGTGGTACTGATCACCTCAACCTCGTCCGTGATATAATTTGCTGCGTAAATCGTCTGCCCATCGGGGCTGATGATGATCTGCAGTAGACTTTGGTCGATTATTTTTGTGACCTGTTTCCCTGTTGCCGTGTTAATTACTACAATACCGTGGGCGTATCCTACATATAAAGTATTGCCATCGGGCGAGATACAGGCGGCCACTGAATTTGGCCCAACATACATTGTATCAACAACCTTCCTGGTTTTTGTGTCGATAACGGAAACGTAGTCGCTAAGTCCATTTGTAACATAAACCTTATCGCCCGCCGGGCTAAAGGCAACCGCGTATGGTTGAGAGCCGACCGGTACGGTAGCCACTACCGCATGTGTAGCAGTATTGACAACGTAAACCTCCCCGCTAGTGCCTCCACCCGTAATGTACGCGTAACCCGGCGACTTTGCAGTTACCGAAATTGTGGCCGTAACAGGCGTACTGCCGTTATTTACCGTCTTAAAAGATGCAATATTCCCACTTCCGCTTGCCGCAAGCCCTACGCCCGGCGTATCATTTGTCCACGTAAAACTGCCGGTACCGGTAAAGTTTACGGCTGCGGTAGCCTGACCATTATTGAGGGTTTGATTAGAGACCACGTTGATATTTGGTAAGGCGTTAACAACACCTGTAACGGCAACTGTTTGATTTGTTGCGCTGAACGATTGCAAAGTGACATTACCGCTGATGTTCCCCGTCGGCGCAGTAGCAGACGCGCGGACATAGATAACCGTATTGCCTACAGTCCCCGCCGCTTGGTTTATGGTTAATAGTGAAGCATAACCGCTGTTAGGGCTCAGTGAAATTTCGAAGCCCGACGGCGCTGTTGCAGTAATATTACTTTTTAAGTAGCTGCCGGATATGGTTATTTGCTGTACCTGCGGGCTAACTGAAGCTGTACCGGCACAGGCCGAAATACTGCCGGTTGCCCCCGATGCGGTTATCAATGGCGACGCCGCTGCCGACGGGTTTACAGTGATGGTAAAGTTTACGGGCGCGCCCTGGCATCCCGATCCGTTTTTAATAAAATTACCAAACGACTGGGAAAGGTTCGCCACGCTGATGGTATTTACCACCGTATTAGTAGCAGTATTAATAACCGAAAGGGTTTGCGAGGCAGTATTTGCAACATACACCAGGCTGCCGTCGGCATTCAGGGAGATACCAACCGGGTTTGAACCGACAATTATTTTTAGCGTTTCGGTATTTGTTGCAGTATTGATAACCGACACGCTGCCATCGCCCGAATTAGAGACGTATAGTTTGCTGCCATCCGGGCTGATAGCGATGCCGGTGGCGCCTTTGCCAACCTTTATACTTGTGAGGAATGTGTTGGTGGCCGCGTTGATAACGCTTATACTACCCGATACCTGGTTGGCTGTGTATACCCGGCTGCCGTCGGGGCTAACAACAACACCAGTTGGATATAATTCTGTGGAAACGTTCGCTATTACCGTATTTGTTGCCGTGTTAATTACGGAAACAAAACCCAAACCTCCTGTAAAGTTGGTTGCGTATACCCTGCTGTCATCAGGGCTTATGGCTACGCCAAATGCATTGGAACCTATAGGTATGGCTTTCACCTCTGTTCCGCTGGCTAAATTTATTACCGATACCTGGCCGCCGGTTTCGTCAGCCGCATACAGAAATTTTCCGTTTTTACTAGCCGCCACGCCCATCGGGCCTCCACCGGTTACCGGTATGGTCCGTGTTACTTTATTGGTTGTGGTATTGATCACCGAGATCGTATTCGCGCCAAAGTTTGCTACATAAGCTGTGCCTCCGCCAGCGGCCATTGTTATGCCGCCAGGTGACTGGCCTACCGTAACAGAACTTACCACCTGGCCGCTTGTTGTACTAAGAACCGCCACTGTGCCGTCGTTGCGGGTTAAATAGGCAAATCCACCGTTTATGGGCGTAGCGGAAATAGTAGCCACCAGGGCTGAACTTCCGGTATTTGTTGCAGTAAATGACGCGATATCGCCCGTTCCGCTCGCCGGCAGGCCTATCGCAGGGGTATCATTAGTCCAGGTAAAAGAATTACCGGTGCCGCTAAAAGCAACTGCTGTCGTCAAAGCGCCGTTGTTTACCGTTTGATTTGAAACCGGGTTGCCTGCCGGCAGGGTGTTGACCGTCTCAGTTACCTGCACACCAGGTCCCTGCTGTGTCCAGCCTGATGAACTAAAAGTAATATAAGCGGATGTGGTTCCAACGGGAGCCGAAACACCCGACCTTACATATAATATAGTGCTGCTTAACGTACCGCCTGTTTGAGGCAGGGCTACAGTGCCACTAAAAACGCCCGTCGACGAGGTTGCAATTTCAAACCCGGCGGGCGCAGTGGCGGTAACGTCGCCGGATAAATTACTGCCCGATATGGTAAATTGCTGCAATTGCGGACTTGCCGACGCGGTGCCCTGGCAAGCGGTTATACTGCCGGTTGAGTTACTTGCTGTAATTGTGGGCTGCGCTGCTGATGGGTTTACCGTAATGGTAAACGTGACAGGCAAGCCAGGGCAGCCCGGGCCTGAAATAAAATTTCCAAATGATCTTGGGTTGGTACCTACGGCAATTGTTGAAACAACCTTATTTGTGGTCGTGCTGATCACTGAAACATTGTTCGAAAAATCATTTGAGACGTACAAAAATTGGCCATCGGGCGTTAATGATAGCCCAAACGGGTTACTGCCAACAGTAATTGTTGCTGTAATTACATTCGTCGCGGCATTGATTACATTTACCAGGGTGCTGCCATCATTTGCCACATAAATCTGTTTGCCATCCGGGCTAACTACGATGCCTATCGGGTCGACGCCAACATTAATAGTTGCCGAGACCGAATTAGTTGCTGTATTGATCACTGAAACGGTGCCGCTGCCTTCATTAGTAACGTATGCACGGCTGCCGTCAGGGCTAAAACACACACCATAGGGGCTACCGCCCACCGGGATAATGGTTACAACAGCGTTTGTGCTGCTGTTGATCACATAAACAGCTTCAGCGGCATAACACACTGCATATATCAGTTTACCATCCGGGCTTACCGCTATACCTGTGGCAAGCGTGCCCACGTTTATTGTTTTAATGACCGCATCAGTTTGGGCATCTATCACAATCACCTGGTTACCGCTTGAAACATATACACGGGTATTATCAGGACTGACGGCCACTGCATTCGGATTAGTACCGATAGTTACGTTCGCAATTAAGGCATTCGTTGCGGCACTGAATACCGAAACACTGCCATCCGTAATGTTTGTAACATAAAGCCGCAATCCGTCGGTACTTACGCATACACTCTGTGGTTGCTTCCCGGTGGCAAAGGAGGCTATCACTGTGTTTGAAACTGTGTTTATCACCGAAACGGTGTTCGAACCGGAATTGGTTATATAAGCAAGCGGCGCTTTTACAGGTGTTACTGTAATGGTAGCCGCTACAGCGCTGCTGCCCGTATTTATCGCTTTAAAAGACCCAATATCGCCGGTGCCACTTGCGGGCAGACCGATTGCAGGAGTGTCGTTCGTCCACGTAAAAGAATTACCGGTACCGCTAAAAGCTACTGCCGTGGTCGAAGCGCCGTTATTCACTGTTTGATTGGCGATCGGGTTAACCGAAGGCAGCGCGTTGACCGTCTCAGTTATCTGCGGGCCATTCCCCGCGCCCACCCAGCCTGTTGAGCTTAGCGTAACGTAACCGGATGCTGTGCCGACCGGGGCGGAGGCTGATGAACGAATGTACAAGGTTGTGACGCTTACATTTCCGCCGGTTTGCGGCAGCACCACAGCGCCGCTAAAACCGCTGTTCGGGGATGTTGATATTTCGAAAAACGAGGGCACACTTGCGGTTATATTGTCTATCAGGTTGCTGCCCGAAACGGTAATCTGCTGTAGTTGCGGGCTTACCGATGCAGTACCGGCACAAGCGCTGATTGTTCCGGTTGCCGTACCGGCAGTAATGGTCGGAACGTTCGCTGCGGCCGGATTTACCGTAATGGTAAATTTTGCAGGCGCTCCCGGGCAGCCGTTAGATGGAACAATAAAATTGCCGAACGAAATTGGTGTCGATCCGACGTTCACAGTGGCTATTACTTTATTGGTAGCTGTATTGATCACCGAAACGGTGTTATCATTCATATTGGTAACATACGCGTAAGCGCTGCCTTGTGTAAGGGCTATTCCGGATGGCCCGGCGCCGACCGGGATAGTTGCTGTGACCACACCGGTTATCGTGTTGATGACGGATACCGTTGCAGAACCGTTATTCGCCACGTAAGCGAATTTTCCGTCGCTGCTCACCGTCACGCCATCCGGGCTTGATCCAACGGTAATTATGGCGCTGATGTTATTTGTTGTCGTATTGATCACCATTACGGTGTTTGAACCCGAATTGGTCACATACAATTTACTGCCATCCGGGCTGACGGCAATCCCCCGGGGCGCGCCATTTACTGGTATCGTGGCAACGACTGTATTGTTAGCCGTATTGATGACAGAAACACTATTTCCAACCGAGTTGGCGACGTATACACGGCTGCCATCCTGGTTAACCACAACGCCAAAATCGCCCAGGCCAACAATAATGTCGGTTAAAACCTGGTAATTGGTGGTACTGAGAACGGCTAATGCATTGGAGACGTGGTCGGTTATGTAAATGGTGCTTCCATCGGGTGTGATGGCCATCGAGTTAGGCGACGTGCCATAGGGAATGGCGGTAATTAAAGATCCGCTGGCCACATCGATCACTGATATGGTATTACTATTTTGATTGGCTACAAAAACCTTGCTGCCATCCGGGCTCACTGCTACCGCGGTGGGGTTTGAACCAACGTTTACCTTGCCTTCGATAGTATTGGTGCTTATATTGATGATCGACACCGTTCCGTCGCCATAGTTTGGTATGTACGCCGCGCCCGAATTCACCGGCGTTACCGTAATGTTAGCAACAACCGGGCTGCTGCCATTATTGACGGCCGTGAAGGGAGCAATGTTTCCGGACCCGCTCGCGGCCAACCCAATTCCGGGCGTATCATTAACCCAGCTAAAACTACTGGCCCCTCCCGTAAAGGTGGCTCCGGTGGTTAACGAGCCTGTTGTATAAACTTGATTTGAAACTGTGCCCACATTAGGTACTGCGTTTACTATGCCGGCAACGGCTACCTGTTGGGTTGCGGCCCCCGGCGACGTTAAAGTTACGTTGCCCGAAATATTACCGGCCGGCGCTGTTGCGGCCGACCTAACGAATATACCGGAGCCTACTGCGCCGCCGAATTGCGTTAAGACGGCTGTGTTGCTGTAGCCACTGAATTCGTTTACCGAAACCTCAAACCCGGCCGGCGCGGTGGCGGTTATGTCGCCGGTTAAATCGCTGCCAATGATATTGATCTGCTGTATTAACGGCAAGGCCGATGCTGTGCCTGCACAGGCGGAAATACTACCAATTGCCGCGCTTGGCGTTATGGCGGGAGGCGCGGACGGTGCCGGATTAACGGTGATGGTAGTTTTAACCGGCACACCTGTGCAGCCACTTTTAGTAATAAAGTTGCCAAAACCAATAGGGTGGTTACCTACAGTATAAGTTGATTTAACCGTACCGGTGGAAACATCGATATCTTCAACAATATCCGACCCGTTTACGGCAAAAATATCCTTACCATCAGAAGTCATCGAAATTCCGCTAAAACCCGGTCCGGCATTTATGTTTGAGATAACCGTGTTGGTGGTCGCATCGATAACGGTGATATTGGTGTCGTTTTCGTTGGTAACGTAAACCCGGGTTCCGTCAGGGCTTACCACTACTCCGAACGGGTTGACGCCACCCACAATGGTAGTGATGGCTGTATTGGTTAGTGCATTGATGATGGTTACATTGTTCGAAACATCGTTGGCCACGTACAAACGACTGCCGTCGGGGCTTATAGCGATGCCTGTGCCGCCGGTACCGATCGGAATATTCGCGATCACTGCATTGGTTGCCGTATTTATAACGATCACCTGGTTGTTGGCTGCACTTATCACGTACAGTTTGCTGCCATCAGGGCTGATCGTCATTCCCGTAGCGCCTGAAACCACCGATATAGTTGATACCACGCTGTTGGTCGCGGTGTTGATCACGGTGACCGAGGTACTGTTGAGGTTACTCACATAAACGCGGCTTCCATCAGGACTAACACATATAGCATCAGGGTTTGAACCGGCGGTGATGGTGGCAATAACGGCATTTGTTGTGGTGTTGATTACCGAAACGGTGCCGGCAATAGTATTGGTGATGTAGGCCCTGGTGCCGGCGGCATTAACCGCAACTGCCCATGGGCCCGCATCAACGGGAATGGTAGCAACCACTGAATTACTGCTGGTGCTAAGCACAGAAACTGTGTTGGAACCATAATTAGTGATGTATGCAAAACCTGCGTTTTTAGGCGTTGCCGTGATAGTGGCGATAACGGGGTTAGGGCCATTGTTTACTGCCGTAAACGACGGTATGTCACCGGTACCACTACCCGCCAGGCCGATTGAAGGTGTATCGTTCGTCCAGTCCAATGAGTTACCGGTACCGGAAAAATTGAGTGCTGTAGTCGGATTGCCGTTATTTACGGTTTGGTTTGCCGGTGCGTTTGCTGTAGGCAAAGCGTTTATTATGCCGTTTACTGCCGTAAACTGTGTAGTGGCGCCAGCGGATGCCAGCGTTACAGTGCCATTGATATTGCCTGTAGCGGCTGTCGCTGCCGAACGTACGTAAACCACCGTATTTACCACGCCCGCTACCGCAGGTATGGTTAAGGTATTGCCAAATCCGCTGCCGGTGCTCAGCGATAGCTCAAACCCGGCTGTTACAGTGGCAGTAATATTTCCTGTTAAACTGCTGCCCGACACCGTAAATTGCTGAATTTGCGGCGATACCGATGCTGTGCCTGCGCAGGCTGAAATGGTGCCGCTTGCGATTCCCGGCGTTATCGTTGCAGGCCCTGCGGGCGCGGGATATACAGTGATATTGAATTTAACCGGCGGGCCCGGGCAAGTTGCATTTTGGGTAACAAAACCACCCTCGGCTATGGGGTAAATGCCGGCGTTTATCGTTGCAATAATTGCGTCGGTGTTGGTATCAACCACCGAAACAGTCGCGTAGGAGGTATTTGCGACATAAACCAACCGTCCATCGGCCGTCATGGACATACCATAAGAGAACGATGGCGTAAGCGGAACAGTAGTGATGGTTTGATAAGTTGCGGCGTTAACAACTGTAAAATTCCCTCCTATCATATACAACTTGCTGCCATCAGGACTAACCAGCAGGTTGTAAATAGTCTCGCTGGTTGGTATGGTTGCTGTAACCGTATTTGTTTTGGTATTGATCACCGAAATATTTTTCGAAACGGTATTGGCCACGTATAACAGGCTGCCATCGGCATTTAAAGCCATATTTTCGGGCTGGTTGCCTACGTTAATTGTCGCAGTAATTGCATTAGTTGCGGTGCTGATAACCGATACGTCGTTTGCGTACTCATTTGTGAGATATAGTTGACTTCCATCCGGGCTAATGGTCAATAAATAGGGTTTTACGCTTAATGGAATGGTCGAAATGACTGCATTTGTTGCCGTGTTTAAAACCGAAATGGACGAGGAATTCATGTTTACCACGTACAACCGGTTTCCATCAGGGCTTGCAACCAGGCCCCAGGGATAGACAAACCCGGGAATTGTAGCGGTCACTGTATTTGTGGTGGTATTTATTTCAGAAAGCGTATTATCGTTACTGTTGGAAACATAGGCCACGTTTTTGTTGTGAATTAAAACGACGTTGGTGGGATACTTGCCAACCGCTATGGTTTTTACAACTGTATTGGTTCCAGTATTGATCAAAAGCACATCGTTGGAAAAAGCGTCCGGAACGTATGCGTAGTTAGCGTTTACCGGCGTGGCGGTAATGGTTGCTGTTACAGGGTTTGGCCCTGTATTCACGGCATTAAAAGATGCGATGTCGCCTGTGCCGGATGCGGCCAGCCCTATGCCCGGCGTATTATTTACCCAGTTAAAAGTATTACCCGTACCGGCAAATGTTACTGCCGTTGTGGGTGATCCGCTATTAATATACTGGTCAGGAACATTGTTAACAGCCGGCAATGCGTTGATAAAACCTGTAACGGCCACGTTTTGCGTTAATGCCCCTGTGGCCGCCAAAGTTACATTGCCCGTAATGGTACCGGCAGCGGCAGTTGCCGATGAACGAACATAAATAAGCGTATTCACAGTGCCTGCAGCGGGAACGAGCGTAAGGCTGCTGCCATAACCATTGCCCGCTGAAAGTGATATTTCGAAGCCGGCCGGGGCAGTTGCCGTAATATTGCCGCTTATTGCCGCGCCTGAAACTTGAATTTGCTGAATTTGTGGCGATACCGATGCTGTGCCAACGCATGCTGATATAGTGCCTGTAGCCGTGCCTGCCATTATAGTTGGGGTGAAGGCAGGAGTTGGATTGACGGTTATTGTAAATTTAACGGGACTGCAGCTTACTCCGGCGATGAAATTCCCGAACGAAGCAGGGTTGGCCCCGGTGGACACGGTCGCAATTGTGGCGCCTGAGGCCGCGTTGAATGCTGTTACACTGCCGGAAGCATTATTGTTAACCACATATAGAACCTTGCCGTCTGGTGTTACCGAAAGCCCGTGCGGAGCGCTTGCGGTAAACTTCCTGAGAATGACATTACTGCTTGTAGCGATCATATCCACCGTATTAGCGCCAAAGCAGCCTACATACAACAATGTGCCGTCGGGGCTTACGGTAATGCCCTCAGGCAACATGTCTACAGGAATGGTAGCAATAACCGTATTAGTAACTGCATTAATAACCGATACCGAATTACTGTTTAGATTAGATACATAAACACGTGTGCCATCGGGGCTTATCGCTATTTCCCAGGGCGAAAAACCTACGGTGATGTTTTTAACGATGGTATTGGTGGTAGTATTTACTACAGCAATTGCCGTGGTACCGTTAACTACGTAAAGCAAGTTACCTGTGGGACTTGCAGTTAGCGCCATGGGTTGGGTAAAACCCGGAATAGTCGCGACGACGGTATTGGTTGTGGTTCCGATAACTGAAACCGTACCATCATTTAAATTCCCGACAAACACTTTGCTGCCGTCATAACTTACCGATATGGCATATGGCATGTTGCCCACTGTAACGGTTGCAACCACTGTGTTCGTAATTGTATTAATTACCGATACGTTATTTGAAGAACTGTTGGCGATGTACACTCTGCTGCCATCGGGACTTGCTGAAACGGCGTTGGGGCCGTTGCCAATGTTAATTGTTGCAGTTACAACATTGGTCGAAGTGTTGATTACCGAAACAGTGCCAGGATTATCCGAACTCGCGATATAGGCATTCACTACCGGTATTGCCGTTGCATTGATCGTGGCGACAACCGGTGTATTCCCGGTATTTAACGCTTTGAAAGAGTTGATATCACCAGATCCGTTGGCTGGCAAACCTATTCCCGGCTTATCATTTGTCCAGTTATAAACGCAGCCTGAAAAATTGACGACACCCGTAGATTGCCCATTGTTAAGCACCTGGTTTCCCTGCCCCAATACCCCGGGCAAAAAACCAAACCATAAAACACATACAATAAGTAGATACCTTCTCATGCGCCCCGCAGATGCTGCTTTTTCTAGGTTTCAGGGGTATATAATTGTGCTTTGTAAAAAACGAACTAATATATAAAACTTTAGTGATTACCTGATAATGGCTACACTACCTGTCATTTGCCTTCGGCCGTCTTTCGGGTCGATAATATAATAATAGGCGCCCGGGGGTAACGATGCGCCATGATAAGCACCGTCCCACGGGATGTTATAACCTATCGAAGTATAAACCTTTTGCCCGTACCGGCTATAAATATCGACGGTGCAATGCGGATACCCGCTCAGGAAGTTAACATTCCAGGTATCATTTACGCCGTCGCCATTAGGGGTAAACGCGCTGGGGATAAATGCGGATTTTAAAACGGTTACAGTAATTTGAGATACGGCCTGGCAGCCCCCGGGGTTAGTGATCAAAAGTTGATAGGTTGTATTTTCTGCAGGGCTAGCCAGCGGGTTTAATACATCATCATGATCCAGCCCCGTCGAAGGCGTCCATTTGTAAGTCAGGCTGTCACCGCTTGCCTGCGCTGGAAGCGGGACCTGGTCGCCCAAAAGCATATCGATGGCAGCCGGTAAACTAACATGCGGCTGCGGGTTTACGGTTATTTGCTCACTTGTGGTAAAGGAACAACCGCTTTGTGTCCCCATGGTATAGGTTATTGTAAAAACTCCAGGGCCGGATTTGGAAGGATTGAACAACCCGGTTGGTGACACGCCCGAGCCGCTGAACACGCCTGCATTGAGCCCATTGTTGTTTGCAACGATCTGAACTGGCGGAACACCTAAGCAAAAAGGCCCTACCTGGCTTATTGACGCCACCGGGCTGGCATAAACAGTAATGTTTTGCATGGCTGTATTTACACAGGTAATGCCCGAGTAAACATCCATACGCACCAGGTATGATCGTGATGCCGCTGAGTTAAACTGACCGTAATTGTGGCGCACTTTCCGGTCGGCAGGCAGTGTGCTGGTATAAAAAATTGCCGTGTCGGTTTGGCTATTGTTCAAATCAAAATACCAAACCACTTTGGTCACATTTCCAAAGTCGACGGTCGATTGATCATCAAACACGACATCGTTGGCGCTGCAAAGCTTGTTGCTGTTCTCGACCGAAAACGAAGCAACCGGCACATCGCCATTTACTGTTAATGCTTTGGTGACCGTTGCCGGACAGCCATACTTTGACGTTACCGTTAAAGTGACTTTATAATTGCCTTGTTTTGAATATTTATGGGTTGGATTTTGCAGTGTGGAGGTATTGTCTGCCGCGGTAGCATTCGGGTCGCCAAAATCCCACACGTAGGTAAATCCTTGCTGGGTGTAGTCTGCAATAGTGCTCAGATCATTAAATTGTGCATAACTATCAGCCTGGCAAATAGCCGGAAGGCTAAAATCAACCACCGGCAAGGGGTTGATGTTCAATACCTGGCTAACTGTATTAGAGCACCCGCCATCGGTAATAACAGTTAGTTTAACGGTATCCGAACCGGGATTATTGTAGGTATGTGTGGCCTGCTTGTTCGTATTATACGTATCGGTAATACCGTCGCCATAATTCCATATCCATTGAACGATCTTTCCGTCGACGGAAGTCGATTGGTCCGTAAAAGTGACCGTTTGCCCAATACATGACGGGCCCGGCAGAAAAGCCGCCGTCGGCAATTTATTAATATGAACAACCTGCGAAGTGCTTGCCGTACAGCCATTAACATTAGCTACCGTTAATCCGACTTTATAATTTCCCGGGCCTTTAAACAAATGCTTCGGGTTTTGCAGCGCAGAGATACCGCCGTCGCCAAAATCCCAGGCCCAGCTTTTTATCACGGTGCTATCGGCATTTGTTTTATCCTTGAACGAGGTTGAGTCGCCTGCACATTGATCGGTAAGAGCAAAGTCAGCCACCGGGAACCCCGAAATATTAAAACCAAACGGTATTTCGTCGTTATTGCCGCATGGCCCGGAATTTGGGTTGAATGCAGTGGCAATAACCAGGGTATCGCCGGTTGTATTATAGGTTACCGGGTTGGGGTATTGGTACCGGTATAAAGTTTGTGTGCCATTCACGGTGGTTCCCACGGGTATGGGGTTATTATCCGTGTATATGGTGCCATTCTCCAGGTTCCACTGAATTTTTGGTGTTTGATAAGGCAGCGAAAGCTGGAGTTTGTAGGTTGTACCAATGCAGCCGTTGGGCTGGGTTTTGTTGATATCGGCCGGATTTGCCAGTACGATATACTTGCTCAGATTTTGCAGGTTGGTACCGGCAGCATAGCCATATGATTCATTGGTTCCCCAACCGTACGCAATGGCATTAAAACCATCCGCAGCGCTTAACGAATGCGTGCCCGCCGGTCCTGAAGATACCTGCACATCATTTGGCCCGGATGCAACGGGTATTTGTGCATAGGAGTATGCCGGATTCACTGGCACAGGTTTAAAAGAGGTATATGGCAGCCCATCCAGCATAAAGCTGGATACTGAAGCTGTTTTCATTACCACATTGATATAACTCTGCAAAATTTGGTAGTTACCGGTGGAATATAATGTAGCGTGATTGATGGTTTGTTCCGTGGGGTTCAAAAAGATCATTTCGGGATCGCCGAGGTCCGACGATAGGGTGGTACAATTTGGGCCCTGGTTTGCCGAAACTGCATATTGTACCACCTGTATGGGCAGATCGGAAGAAATGACTTTGGGCTGTGTTGCGTGAAACTCATAATAGCCATTTTTGAAGCCGGACAGCGGAACCGGGACATTGTCGACAGTTACGTTTGGATTTACTGCAGCCGGATCACTCAAAAAAATCCTAAATACATCATAACTGCGACCGGAAAGCGGCACTGTAACATAATTTTTTCCCCAGGAGCCGGTTGGGTAAACCTGCTGAAACAAATTGTCGGACGTATTATTTTTATTGTCACAGCCTATGTCGATCCTTGAACTACCTGAGAAAACGGCAACCGGTGCACAGTTACCGGTGCTTGCATTTACCGCTGTAATACGCGTATCGGACAGATCTACCGGCGACAACCCCTGGTAAAGCTGCCCCTTGTTTAAGTTTACGGTAAATGTTGCCCCGGCGGCATGGCCATCGATCAGCTTAGCAGCAGGGGTTACTTTTACCGCTGTGTTATCCTGCGTGGCAATTACAATAAAGGCTGAAAAGGAATTTTTATTGGAGTTTGATCGCTGCGTGTAATTAATGGAAAGATAGTCCTGCCCCAGTGTGCTGGCCGGCAAAAGCAGTGTGGCCCCCGATACCGCCAGCGCGTAAATATGTGCGTAGATAGATACCGGCTTTGACGTAACGATGTGCAGCCCTTTGTTAGAAATCCCCGAAATTGAGTCTAAAAATGCACGTGGTGGGATTGTTACGATAGTGACCTGGTTAGCCTTAACCGTAAAATTTATAGGGGCAAAACTCCCGTCGTTTATCGTTACTTTCCCGGCGGTATTGTAGGCGGAGGTAACGTAAAGGCTCATCAAGCTGCCGCCATCTTTACCTGTTCCATCGTCAGCGGCGCCGTTGTTATGGTCCATATAGGCCGTCCAGAATTCGGTACCGACATTCGTGGAACTTTGCGAACGGGCGACAAGGGCAAAACAAAGCGCCACGAACACCGCAAAAACTATTCGGAATACCGGTTTCAACATTCTTTATAACAAATCAATAACTTATCGCGATGCTGTTAAATAGAGTCATTTTCTATCAAGCGTTTAAAAATACATAAAGGTTTAAAGGAAATCGCAATCCGGGCGAAAAATCAGGTTTTTTTCACCGACTCCCTTACCCTGTGGCCCGGGGAAATCGCTTTTAAAATGATGTTAGTTGATAATTTGTAATAAATATTTCTCCCTCTTTTCCGCTTGCAGAAGAGGGGGATGCCGAGCCCAGCGATGGCAGGGTGAGTCGATGCGAATGCCAGGAATTACCCTAATGTCCGCCGGAGTTGACTCACCCCGAGTGCGCTGCGCTGCTCGACCCTCTCTTCCGCTTCGCGGGAAAGAGGGTAACTGCAACTAAATTTTTAAAAGCGATTTCCCCTCACCTCGCGGCCCGGTTAATGTGCCGATATTAAAATATCTTTTTAACCTGGACGCCGTTCAACAAGGTTTCTCCCTTTATGGCCTCCAGGTTTATATCAATTCCTGTGCCGCCGGTAACATCAATAGTGTAGCGCACGGAATATGCGCGCAGGGGTTGCAAATAATTATCGTCTCCCAGCCCTTCAGCAACTTTTTTACCATTGATCAGTATATCGAAACTGCGACCTGAAAGCCCTTCCTCTTTTTGGCCCGCCGTATTGAGGTTAAATACCGAAGGGCGCTGCGAATCGTTGGAAAGCAACTCTGCAAATAACAGGGTTACCTGGTATTTTCCGTCGGGGACGTCTGCTTTAAATTCGTTCAACCCGACTCTTTGGGTGCCGTAGATCGGATCGTACCCGGTTCCCAGGATGTTCTGATTCGTGCCAAATTTTTGCAAATTGGTATCTCTCATCGTAAAAACATGCCCGCCGACGTATCCCCAGCTGCCGGGAGTGTAAGGTTTTTCGGGAAGCCATACCTGCTGCAGTTTATCATCTGCATAAAAACGGGTATCGCCAAGACTTACGTTAAGCTCTCTGAATGGGAGTGTTTTGCCACTGAGTGCGGCTGGTATCATGTTAAATTTTATTGTCGCAAAGTCCTCATAATTGACGCCGTCTTTTGCTGATGAAGCCTTTAACTCATTTACACCGTCAACAAAAGGAACCTCGAAAACGGCAACTTTATCACTGACCGTTTGCTTGCCCAACAATTTTCCATTTAACGACAAACTAACTTCGAGGAGATTGCTGTAAACCTCGACAGGCTGGACACACTGTGTATTTTCGTCCCCGATTCCACCACGCAATGCCCAGTTGCGCGAGCCGATTTTGATGAACGGCCGATTTAGAAGGTTGGCCTGGTAATAGTAATAAGCGTCTTTCGGCACCCGTTCGTCCGTTGCCACGCCTTTGGTGTTTTTGTGGGGAGACGCGTCGATCCGGGCATACGAATTAAAATCAACCAAACACCACATTGCAGCCCCGGCAACAAAGGGCCGGTCCATCATCGCTTTTAAATAGTGTTTATGATAGATGGTTTGATACTCTATTGTTTTATCAAAACGCTGCGGCTGCAAGCTATGCAGGCGGGTATCGCCATCACAGCCGTATTCGGTCACCATTAAGGGCGTATTGGGCAGTTCATGGTGATGGCGATCCAGAAATTTGCCGAATCCTTCAAAATCGGGCGCATACCAGCCGTAATACAAATTCCAGCCGATGATCTGGGGGATTTTGGTGATGCCGGCGTTATTGTAGCGATCAAAGTCTCCGTGGCACGAGATCATGGTGTAGCGCGAGGGATCTTCCTTCCTGGTAAGGCTATCCAGCTTGCCGGCCAATATGGCTACATCATGGAAATAGGCCTCCTGCTCAGGCGACTTGCTCTTATAGCGCGGCTGCAGAAGCACCTCGTTCATGTAGGCCCAGATGATGATACAGGGATGGTTGAAATTCTGTGCGATCATTTCCCGCTGCATATTCTCGCAGTTTTGGGTAAATTCAGCAGATTGTGTAATCCGGTTAACGATCGGTATTTCGATGGAGGCGAGCAGGCCGAGCCGGTCACAGGCTTCCAAAACTGCGGGGTCCTGCGGATAGTGGGAGATGCGGATAAAGTTGGCACCCATATCCTTCAGCAATTGCATATCCCGCTCATGAATAGCGTCGGGAACCGCGTTGGCCATACCGGGATAATCCTGGTGCCGGTTGGCCCCTATCAGCTTTAGCGGTTTGCCGTTAAGGTAAAAACCTGTTACAGTATCAAATTTAAACCAGCGAAGGCCAAGCGGGCTTGTGGTTTCGTCGAGCACGTTTCCGTCCTTATCCTTAATCGTTGTAATAATTTTATACAGGTAAGGATCATCTGGCGACCACAAATGAGGCTTTACAATACCATATATCGGTTGAACAATGGCGGCAGTTCCGTTTGCAGGCAAAATGACGCTTGAGCTTACCTGTTTCACCATGGTTCCTGCAGCGTCCTCTATTAATGATGATACCAAAACCTTCAATTTTGCTGCACCGCCGTTGGTGACAGTGCTTTCAACCATCACATCGGCTACGGCATCGCTGACGACCGGTGTTTTTATCTTTACACCACTGGCGGCATTGTTATCCAAATTAAAGTGTACAGGGTTGCCTGTGATCAAATAAACGTCCCGGTAAATACCGCCGAAAAAAGTAAAGTCGGCATTTAAAGGCGGTATATTTTCGTTGTGGCTGTTGTCAACTTTAACGGTAATTTCATTTGGTGCGGATGATTTGTCGTATTTTAACAGTTTGCCAATATTAAAGCTAAAGGCCGTATACCCGCCGATATGTTTTCCCGCCAACTGTCCGTTCACAAAAACCTCCGTTACCTGGTTAGCGCCTTCAAAATACAGGTAAACGCTTTTGCCCTGCCAGGTTTGCGGCACATAGATCGTTTTTTTATACCAGCCGATGCCGCGATAATAAGCGGGTGAATCGATGGTAACATCTGCCGTATTCCAGCTATGTGGCAGGGATACTTTTTCCCAATGGGTTGTATCTGATCGACCAGCAGGGAAACTATTGATGTCGCCTTTGTGAAATTCCCAGTTGGAATTGATGGTTTGTTTAAGGGTGGGCTGGGCGGATGCGAAACCGGAATATAGTGCCAGGCAGACGATCAAAATGAGCTTTTTCATATCAGGTAAAAATCAATCCGTAAGAAGCTGTTAAAAATGAATTTAGTTTCCTTTTCATTGCCGTTGACTTCAGTCAACGGGTAAAAGTCAGCCATAGTAATGGGCTTTAGCCCAAATTTTCTGGCGCGTTTTGGCTAAAGCCATTTGTTTATTTGTCATTTGTCCGTCGGCTAAAGCCAACGGCAATGAATATTACGATTTTTAAACAGCTTCTAAGAAAGTGTTTAAAAATAATATAAACTTTCATTCCATTGGCCCACACACCACACCAGGTATATAAAAAGATCTATGCTGAAAATAAAAAAAGCGGTGACACGATCCTGACACTGACAAAATTTTGCCAGGAGCTAAGTTATTAATAATCAGCAATTTTTCATTTGTATCGCGCTGTATCCCTTGTATCGATACGATACAAAAGTGTTTAAGTGACATTTGTTAATTGACGAAGAAAACGCAAGATATTGAGTCATTACGAATGGCTTACAGCACCACCGATAAAAATCATCTAAAAAAACTTATCCGGGTTTGGAACCAGGTTTAAAAATTTGTCGAAATTTTCTTCGTAGTGCGATTGATCCAGCCTATAGTAAAAGGCGCCTTTTTTTGATGACAGCTTATCTTTTTCGGGCTGTTTAACCAGCAGGCCGGTCGACAAAAGCTTACGGCTAAAGTTACGATCATCAAAGGTGGTATTGTAAACGCCTTCGTACAGCGCCTGCAGTTGCGGGATGGTAAACTTTTCGGGCAAAAGCTGGAATAATATGGGGTGCAGGGCCGCCTTGTAGCGCAGCTCACGTTGCGCTAACCTTACCATTTCGGTATGATCAAAGATCAGCTCAGGCATTTCATTTAAAAGGAACCATTCGGCATGGTATTCATCACTCAACTGTTTCTCGTATTGGTGAATATCGATCAGCGCAAAATAGGCAATGGACAATGTACGTTCAACCGGGTCGCGGTCGGGTTTGCCGAAAACCTGGAATTGTTCCATGTACACATTCTTCAAACCGGTACGCAGTTCAAGGATACGGTTTGCGGCATCTTCCGGGCTTTCAGACGGTTGAATAAAACCGCCCATCAGGCTCCACTTATCTTTTTCGGGTTCAATATTTCGCTGAACGAGCAGCAATTTTAAATTCCATCCGTCAAAACCGAAGATGATGCAATCCGTTGCAACCAACATTCGTTTCTGACCTGTGTATCTCTGCATAATGGTTTAATGTGATTTACAAGTGTAGAAAAAAAATCGGAGATTTTTTTTCAGAGATTAGAGGTTAGTTGATTAGAGATTAGTTTTGATCCGGTTGATTGAAGCCCCTAACCTCTAATCTCCAGCCTCTAATCTCTAATCACTAACTCACCCTCTTCCCCTGCAGCAACATATCAATCGCATGGTCCAGCGAGCCGGCTTGTATTACTTCGCCGGAGTTGACGAAAAATATTTCATCGGCGTTCTCGATGGTGTTTAGGCGGTGGGCGATGATCACCCGCGTAGTGGTATCGGGGAGATTGTTTAAAATATCGCTGAGCAGCTTTTCGGTAACAGTATCGATATTAGCTGTGGCTTCGTCTAAAATCAACAGGTCCGGATTACGCAGCACGGCGCGCATAAAGGCGATGAGTTGTTTTTGGCCCAGGCTAATGCTGTCTCCGCTGGATGTCAGTTTGGTATCAAGTCCCTGCTCAAATATGGCCAGCAGGCTGCCAAGGTTGGCCTCTTTTATGGCTTGTTCCAGTTGGTCGTTGGTGTAACTAACATATTTCTCGTTGCCGTACAGGATATTCTCGCGCACGGTGCCGGTAAACAAAAACGGTTCCTGCAAAATGAAGCCGATCTTTTTTGTGCGTTCGGCAGGCTCGTAAGTGCGGATGTCGTTACCATCCAGCAGCACCGTTCCCTGGCTTGCATCATACAGCCTTGCAATGAGTGAGGCAGTGGTAGTTTTGCCGCCGCCAGTCGGGCCTACCAGGGCATAGGTTTTGCCGCGCTCCAGCTTAAAGCTGATGTTGTGCAATATCTCGCGGCTTTCATCATAGCTAAAATGAACATTCCTGAATTCTAAAAGCGCTGATGATGGTTCCGCTGTTGTTGGCGGCAAAGTCAACAGGTCCGTATCGAGCGCCAATATATGCGCAATACGATCCCAGGCAGCCATTGCTGTTTGAAAGCTTGTCCAAAGCGCGGCCAATTGCCGTAACGGATTATAAAATTGGGTGGCATAGGAGAAGTAACTGATAAGAAAGCCCGCCGAAAACAAGCGTATCGAAATAAGGTAAACACCAAAAGCAAATACGATGAGTTGCGCAAAGTTGGACAACATGCCAAAAACCGGCACATAACTGTTATTGGCAATGCCGGCACCGATAGCTGTTTTATAATTATCCTGGTTAGCTTCGTCAAAACGGCGGCGGAAATAGTCGCGGCGGTTAAAGGCGATGATCACTTTAAAGTTATTCAGGCTTTCCTGTATTTCGGCGCTCAGCCCGCCGACGCTTTTCAGGTTGCGCGCGTTTTTACGTTTTACCCACGCCGAAGTAAACCAGGTAAAAATGAGGATAACAACCGCCGGGATAAGCGTGGCCGAACCGAGGCGGATATTTACCCAAAGCAAAAATATACCTGCGCCCAGCATGGTGGAAATACTGCCGATAAACTGCATCAGCGATTGCGAGAAAAACTGGTTCACCTTGTCGGTATCGTTGTTGATGCGTGAGATCAAGTCGCCGGCTTTGTTTTGATTGAAAAAGCCAACAGGCAGAATTTGCAACTTGTTGAAAATGGAATTCCTGAGCGTAAACAACATGCGCTGCCCTACCCCGCCCATCAAAATGGTTTGAAAATATGCAGCAAAAAATGCCACCGCATACATCGACAGCAAATAGCCGCAGTTTACCAGCAAGCCATGATAGTTTGGATGACGTGTAAAAAGATACTTATCGATGGTTTTGCCAATAAGGTACCATGCAAACAAGTTTAAAGCCGAGTTGATGAGGATAGCCGTCAGCGCCATCCATAAATTTTTCCGCTCATGGCTGATCAATTGCAGCAATTTCCCCAGCGACGACCACGTGGACGATTTTGGCGCATTGGCCTGCAGTTCGTTCAGGTTATACTTCATAGTTGCTGGTACTTTGCTGTGAATTAAATATTTGAACGTATTCCGGGCTGCTGTGCAGCAACTCATCGTGCTTACCTGTTGCGATAATTTCGCCTTCCATCAGCAAAATGATCTGGTCGTAATGCTCAACAGAAGCAATTTTTTGCGTGACCGAGATCAATGTTAAGCCCGGATAATTCTTCTGCACATTAGCCAGGATTTTGTTTTCGGTGTGCGTATCCACCCTTGCTGTAAAATCATCCAGCAATAATACCTTGGGGTCGATAGCCAGCGCACGGGCCAGCATGATACGTTGCTTTTGCCCGCCGGAGAGGCTGGAACCGCGTTCGGAAACCACGGTGCTCAATTTTTCAGGCAATGCGTCAATAAAATCTTTCAGCTCAGCCGTTTCAATGGCTTTTTGCAGCGATTCATCGGTTACGATATCGCTGAAGGCGATATTCTCGCGGATGCTCATATTAAAAATGATGCTATCCTGGAACACAAAACCTACCTGGCTATGGAACGATTCGCTGTCGTAATCGTTAATGCTCCTGCCATCAAACAATATCTCACCGGAATTGGGTTTGATCAATCCGGTCAACAAATAAAGCAACTGGGATTTGCCCGCAGCTGTGGGACCTATGATGGCGATCTTGAATCCGGGCTTTACCGTAAACGAAATGTCTTTCAGTGCCGGCTTTTGCCCATAAATAACAGAAACATCTTTCAATTCGATTTCGCCATTCAATTCGGCAACAAGGGTCCCCTTATCGGATGTATCCTGCGCCTGCAGCACCATATTGATGCGCACAAACGAAGCCGTAGCCTGGGCTATAATATTGCTCATGAAACCAATAACGAAGATCGGGAAAATGAGCATGGACAAATAACTATTAAAGGCAGCGAAGTCGCCGAAAGACATGCTGCCGGTTAGTAAAAAGTGCCCGCCCAGCGCCAGGATGCTCAGTGTAGCGATATTAGCTGTAAAAGTTATTACCGGTATCAGCCCGGCGAAAAGCCTTAAAATACTCAGCCCAATATCCTTTGCGCGTTCATTCGCCCTCAAAAACTTATCGAACTCCAGTTGCTGCGAATTGATGACCCTGATGAGCGCCGAACCCAAAATACTTTCGTTGATTACTTTATTTAGCCAGTCGATCACCTCGCGGCTTTTGCCAAACAGAGCCCTCACCTTTTTTAATACGTAAGCAAAGGTACCCCCGATTATAGGGATGATAGCAATAACGCAAAGCGCCAGTTTCCAGTTGATGGTGAGCAATAAAATACTGCCGCCTACCAGCGTGAATACCGACGATATGATACTCACCAGCGCCTGCGATACGTACATTTTGATGGAATCGACATCCGAAGTAAGGTTGGTGAGTAATTTTGCCGGGCTTATACCCTCGATAAAAATATTGCTTTGCCTCGATATTTTGTCTGACAGGCGGCTGCGCAGGTCGCGCGCGACCTTTTCGGAAGTATACGTTTGAACGATAGTTTGCAGGTAAGCAAATAAAAAGATCACCAATACTGCTGCCGAAAATTTGATGAGCGTGGGGTTAACGTCAAAATGGGTATGTGCACGCATAGTGGCCACATAATCGTCGATACCATGCTGAATAATTTTGGGCAGCCAAAGGTTAACGCCGTTGGTGAACAGCGCAAACAGGATCAGCAACGCCAGCAAACCCCGGTAAGGTGTCAGCAGGCTAAATATGCCGGGTGGCTTGGGTGTATTGTCTGCCGGTTTCATTAATTTCTTTAGTTTGATTTGAAAAGCCCGTAAAAATAATGGCATAATCAATGTTTTACCACGATTATCGAGAATATTTTTTTCGGCATCAGAAAGTGCGAAATATTCCGTTTATCCTAACAGGTGGCTTTTATGGGGATGACGATTGAGGAGGGGACAGATTTTATTTTCGGCTGATAAAGTTGATTGATTCCATTTCCCAACTTTGATTATGTTTACTCAAACCAGGATTAATCAGTAAAAAGTGTAAACTTTTTTCAGGACGTGACAATTGTTTTGATGTGATTGTCCTCCCTTTTACGATATAACAAATTGATTATCAAAACTAAAATTTCGGCTTACATCAGGCGCACGCAATGTGCAAATTGCTAACTCGCTGATATTCAATAAAAAGCAATTTTAGTGTTCAAAAAATGTGTCAAAATTGGACACTTTTGAGCATTTGGCAAAAGTTAAATGCCTAAAAATGAGCATTTTCGTTAGTGTTTTAACACGTGATCGTGTGCGAAAAATGAACACTTTGGAACGTTATATTGTCTTGCAGCTTGATATCTTATTGCAAACCGTCAAACCCCATGCGCTAACTGAAAAATAGTATACAAATGATGCGCCTCATGAAGTAGAAAGAACTCCGTCCATTCCAAAACGTTTAGCTTGCCATATTTGGAGTGAATGCCGATACGTTCGAGTTTGTCGGGTGGCAGATGTGTAATGAGTTGGTAAAGCGTTTCGCGGTCGCGTGAAATCTTTTTTAACAGTTCATAAGGCGTAAACGCGCAGTATATCTCAAACTCGTCATCATCCTCAGCACGATAGGCCATAAAAACAGGCTGATCGTCGGTTAATATTTTGTGTACCCTGTCCAAAAAAACGGGTTGGTATTTGGCCAGGTGGGCAATATTTTCGTGGATGCTCCACTTGTCCTTTATCACGTGCCGGCTGATCTGGCGATTGTTAAGGTTAATAATAAGTGCAGCAATGGTTTTATGCTGTTCTTTTAAACGTTGTGTTAATGACAGGTAGATCATATCTTTCCTTTTACGTTTGGTTGGGAAAAATGGTTGATTTTGCGGGGCAAATGACCAATGTATACCCTTTTCCCATTCAAAAAATAACAATCTCCATCACGCAGAACTTGTTTCAGCCCGACTTTTATGGACCTCTTATTCACTCAATCGCTTTATCAGTTCCCCCAACTTTTTCAAACACCGGTCAATCTCCTCACTATAGGGTATGCCGAAACTTATGCGGATAAAATTGGTAAACCGGCTGTCGGTACTAAATATCTGGCCCGGGGAGATAACGATATTAAAAGCAAGTGCCTGTTCGTAAAGTTCAAAGGCGTTGACGCTTTTGTTCAGCTCTACCCACAGTCCGTAACCGCCTTCGGGGCGGCTGACTTTTATATCGCCTGGAAAATATTCAACAATAGCCTGGGTATAACGCATACATTGTGTGTGCAGTGCGCGGCGCAGGTTACGCATATGCAGGTCATACCGCCCGGTCTCTAAAAAATGGGCTATGGCCGCTTGCGTAGGTGCAGCAGATGAGAGCGCATGCATCAGCTTTAGGGTGATGATCTGTTCCTTAAATTTACCCGGTATACACCAGCCAACCCGGTAACCCGGCGCCAGCGATTTGGATACAGACGAGCAAAACATTACCAGGCCCGTTTTATCAAAGCTTTTACACGTCCGCGGCCGGGTTTTTCCGAAATAGATCTCGCCATAAATGTCATCCTCAATCAACGGTACTTCATGTCGCGCCAGCAAGTCAACCATCTCTTTCTTCCGCTCATCGCTCATGCAATAGCCCAGCGGGTTGCTGTACGAGGGAACAAACAGGCAGGCTTTTATTTGTTTTTCAGTAATAGCCTGTTCCAGGTAATACAGGTCGAGCCCGGCAACCGGGTCGGCAGGTATCTCCACAATTTTTAAACCAAGGCTTTGAATCGTTGTAAATATGCCGAAGTAGGTCGGGCTTTCTATCGCGACCGCATCACCGGGTTTGGTTACCGCCCTGAGGCAAAAACCAAGGGCCTCCATGCAGCCTTGTGTAGTAATAACATCATCAGCGGATACATTGCCGCCCCAGCTAAAAGCAAAACGGGCGATCTGTTTGCGCAAATTTTCATTGCCCTGTATCGAGTCGTAATTGATGCAGCTGTCGGGGCTTCGCCGGATGGCCTCGATCATTGATTTATTTAGTTTCGCCTGCGGTACCAGGGACAAAGCCGGCGCCGCGCGTGACAAACGGATAATACTTTCATTAGTATAATTGCGGTAAACCAGCGAGATCATCTCATCAAGGCTCAGCTTTTTGGTTTCTTTTGTTGGTTTTTCCTGTTTCTGCTGATCAAATGACCTGGCCGGTGTATACCGTACATAATAACCTGATTTTGGCCGCGCTTCTATCAGGCCTTTTATTTCCAATTGGACATAGGCTTTATAAGCCGTGCTCAGGCTGATGCCCTGTTCATGGCTCAAAGCCCGAACCGAAGGTAGCTTGTCGCCGGTTTTTAATAATTGTGATTTGATTTGGCTTGCAAGGCGATCGGCTATTTGCTGATAGAGGAAGTCTTCGGCAATAGTTGTGGTTAAAGTGTTGTTAAAAGTCATTTGCGCAAGAAATGGGTTTTACATACAAGTATTAAAGCTGACATTTGGTATGAGAATCAAGAACCAAGAGTCAAGAACCAAGATAGAATAGCTGTATTTTTTGTCTTGACTCCTGATTCTTGACTCTTGGCTCTACAATCTGTTATGCACAAAAATATAAAATCTGCATCTGTTTTGTCAATAAATTATCTCTGATTTTTGTACCGTAAATATTTTTTCGATGGAAGAGCAAAATATTAAACCCGAAATTGGCTTGGACCCTGCCAATTGGGAAGACATTAGAACTTTGGGTTACCATATCATCGATGATATGGTTGATTATTTGAAAAATGTCGGCGAGGGGAATGTTTGGAAACCAATCCCTGAAAAGGTAAAGGGCGGCTTTAAGAGCGCTATTCCTCAACAGCCCACACCTATTGCCGCTGTGTATGACGACTTTAAGCAAAATGTACTGCCTTATCACGGCGGCAATATTCATCCCAAATACTTTTCGTGGGTACAGGGTACTGGCACAGCAACGGGGGCGCTGGCCGATCTGCTGGCTGGTGTGATCAACAGCAACGCCACCATGGGCGAGCAAAGCTCGATGTACGTAGACCAACAAGTGATCAACTGGTGCAAACAGTTGATGAATTATCCCAAAAATGCCAGCGGCATACTGTTGAGCGGTGGATCAATTGCCAATATTACCGGGTTGATAGTTGCGCGCAACACCGTAATTGCCAACTCCAAAAGGGCCGGTGTTTACGCAGCGGAGGGTAAGCTAACCGCCTATTGCAGCAGCGAAACCCATAACTGCGTAAATAAAGCAGCCGAAGTTATCGGCATCGGCAGTGAGAATTTGAGGAAGATCCCGGTGAGCGACCGGTATGAAATTGATGTTATTGCCCTGCAGGAGCAGATCGACGCCGATCGGGCAAACGGCTATATCCCGTTTTGCATAGTAGGGAACGCCGGGACAGTAAATACCGGCGCAATTGACCCGCTGGATGAGTTGCTAATAATCGCGCGAAAAGAAAAGATTTGGCTGCATGTTGACGGCGCATTTGGCGCGCTTGCGAAGCTGGTGCCGGCCTACCAGGAAAGGTTGAAGGCGATTGAACACGTTGACAGCATTGCGTTCGACCTGCACAAATGGATGTATGTGCAATACGAGGTGGGCTGCGTACTATTTAAGGACGGCGCTGCACACCGCAACGCGTTTGCAAATGCGGTAAATTACCTCGCTACGCATGAACGCGGCCTGGCTGCGGGGCCTGATACGGTTTCGAATTATGGCATGGAACTTTCGCGCGGGTTTAAAGCGCTGAAAGTTTGGATGTCGTTAAAAGAGCATGGGCTGGATAAGTATGCGGTGATGATCAGCCAGAACATCGACCAGGCTTTTTACCTTGGCGAGCAAATAAAAAGTCACCATGAACTGGAGCTGCTTACCCCGGTTACCATGAACGTGGTATGCTACCGTTACAACCCCGGCAATTTAGACGATGACCAGCTCAACGCGCTAAACAAAGAGCTGTTAATGCGGATGCAGGAAACCGGCGTCGCAGCCCCGTCGAGCACTTTGCTGAACGGCAAATATGCGATAAGGGCAGCCATTACCAATCACCGGACAAGGCGGCATCACCTGGACGAAATGGTGGCCGGTACAATAGCCCTGGGCAATAAACTGGTGAAAGAACAGGAGGCTAAACTGTTTAATTTTGATGTGCTGGTGAACAAGATATAAGCCCTCGATAATAACAACAACTAAACATTATAAAATGACGCTCAACTTTAACCCGAACGAAGAATACATTTTAGAAGACGACCGTGTGCTTTTGAGGCCGTTAAAAGAAACGGACCTGGAGTTTCTTTTACCCTATGCCCTGAACGAACCGGATACCTGGAAATATTCTTTTATCAGTGCGCGCGGCCTTGATGGCATGACGCAGTATATAAAAGATGCTTTGGACGGGGGGGCAACCGGGACGCAATATCCCTTTATCGTTTTTGACAAGCAAACCGGGAAATATGTTGGCAGTACCCGTTTTTACGACATTAAACCCGCATGGCAAACTGTGCAGCTGGGCTATACCTGGTATGGCGAAAAATCCAGGGGTACAGGATTGAACAAGCATTGCAAATTTTTGCTGCTGCAATTTGCTTTTGAAACCCTCGGCGCACTGCGCGTTGAGTTTAGGGCAGACGCCCGCAACGAGCGCAGCATCGCTGCCATGAAAAGCATTGGCTGCATACCCGAGGGTATCCTGCGCCGGGATATGCCGTTGTGTGATGGCGACCGCCGGAACTCCATCGTTTTAAGTGTTTTGAAAGAGGAATGGGAAGGCGGCGTAAAGGATAACCTGGCAAAAAGGCTTTGGAAAGGGCCGGTAAAAATCAATTAAAAAAAACGAAATTGCACGAAAATTATCCAGTAATTCAGCTGAAGAAAATAGTTAATAGTAGTAATTGGTTACTGTTTTGTCCGATCGTTTACGCCAGCTCGTGCTTACCGGCAAGGCAGGTTTCAACCAGGTGCAGGATGGCGTTCATGTTAAACGGCTTTTCGATATGTCCATCTGAGCCAAAATCACCAAATGATTCCGGGAACCTTGGGAAAGCAGACATCATGATGATCGGCAAACCAGCAAATTGGGGCTGCGCCCTTAGTTCAAGGCAAAGTTCTCCACCGTTAACACCCGCCAACAAAAAGTCAAGGATCACCAGGTCGGGCCGGCTTTCCTGAACGCTTTCGGTGATGGATGTGGTATACGTCAGCCCCACCACTTCGTAGCCTTCATCGTTCAGTAAATCGGTTAAAACACAAAGGATATCATAATCATCCTCCACAACAAGAATCCTTTTCGACATAAAAATTATAATTGGCGGTACAAAGATAAACTTCGCTTTCTTTAATTGTATAACGCAATTGTTAAGGTTTAATTACCAATTGTTCATAATGTGTGTTAATAAATATGCGGCGATTTGTTATCAGGTATTTGGGTGAACGCCTGTTGGGGCACCCCTTGTGGGTGCCCGCCCTTGCCCACGCGTTTCAGCCAAACTGTACCAAGGGCGACCACAAGGGTCACCCCTACAATTTACAAAATCTTAAAATTGGGTGTTAAATTTTGCCGGTTTTAAACATTTTTCAACGGCAGATACCATTCATTAACAAATCGATAAAAAAATGGAAATCAATTATTAACCTTTCAACCTGCGGCCTAACTTTTCTATATTTGCGCCGCAATTAATTAAACCAATAAATGACAGCATTAAGCGACAGGATCAACAATCTTTCTGAATCGGCAACCATTAAAATGGCCAAACTTGGCCGCGAACTGGCTGCCAAAGGCGTGGACGTTATCAGCCTTAGTTTTGGCGAACCGGATTTTCACACCCCGGAGCACATTAAAGAGGCTGCCAAGGAGGCGATGGATAAAAACTTCACCTATTATACACCTGTTTCAGGTTATCCCGAGCTGCGAAAAGCCATCTCTGCCAAGTTAAAGAATGAGAATGGCCTGGATTATGATTTCAGCCAGATCGTTGTTTCTACCGGCGCTAAACAAGCTATTGCAAACGCGGTGTTATGCCTGGTAAACCCCGGCGAAGAAGTGATCATCCCCACCCCCTACTGGGTATCTTACTCGGAAGTGGTAAAACTGGCTGAAGGCGTAAGCGTTTTTGTTGACGCGCCTGTTGAGCAGGATTTCAAGATCACTCCTGCCCAGTTAGAGGATGCCATTACCCCAAAAACTAAGCTGTTTATGTTCTCATCGCCGTGTAACCCAACCGGCAGCGTTTACAGCAAAAGCGAACTGGAAGGTTTGGCCAAAGTATTTGAAAAACATCCGAACATATACATCCTTTCGGACGAGATATACGAGCACATTAACTTTGTGGATAAGCATGAGTCGATAGCACAGTTTGATTCGATAAAAGACCGCGTTATCATCATCAATGGCTTTTCAAAAGCATTTGCTATGACCGGCTGGCGCATCGGTTATACTGCATCAAATAAAGAAATTGCTGCTGCCTGTGATAAGATGCAGGGGCAGATCACTTCGGGCACATGCTCCATCACCCAAAAAGCCGGTGTAGCTGCCCTTGAAGGCGGACTGGAAAGTGTACTGCAAATGCGTGCCGAATTCAAAAAACGCCGCGACCTGGTTTATGGCTTATTAAAAGAAATCCCGGGCGTTAAAGTAAACTTGCCCGAAGGCGCGTTTTACTTCTTCCCTGATGTAACTTCGTTTTTTGGCAAGAGCTATAACGGCCAAACCATTAATGATGCGGATGAATTAGCGATTTATTTGCTGGAAAAAGGTCACGTGGCCAGTGTTGGCGGTGATTCATTCGGCGATAAAAAATCAATCCGTATTTCCTACGCCGCTGCTGAAGATAAGTTGATCGAGGCTTGTAAGAGGATAGGTGAAGCGCTGGGCAAACTGGTTTAGTTTAGTCCGAAAGTCGGGAAGTCCGAAAGTCCGAAAGACGCTGCGATTCAGGTTTCGGTCAAAGCTTGGTGTATAAAAAAACTGGAGGTTAGAGATTATGCGATAAGCGTCATCTCTAACCTCCAGTCTCTAATCTCTAATTAAAGACCAAATGCGTAAGCAATTCGCAGCCCTGCAAGTCCATAGCTATTTCCCTGGCCGCTGAAATTTTCGTAGCGAACGCCAACATCCCATGTTTTATTGGCAAAGCCTAATGTTGGCGAGAGGATCAACTTGGTATTTCCTTCGCTAACGGTTTCAAAACCAGCGCCTGCTTCAGCACCAAAATAAAGATTTGATGAAAAAAAGGCTTTGATACCCAATTTAACGGGCACAATGCCTAAATCAGCGGACTTTCCGGTTACCTGGCCGTTGGGGGTGGCAACCGTAACATTTTTGCCGAACATGTTGTAGTAGCCCGAAGTTAGCGTCCATGCAAAATGGTCGCTGGCATCGTATTGCAAACGTGCGGTTCCGCCAAATTCAAAATTTGAGAAGTCGTGCGCACTCCCGGTGGGCAACCCGGTTTCAAGTCCTATACCAAGTCGCCATGGGTTTGGTGTTTCAGCCGGTTTGTTTTGCGCATTAACATTTGTGGTAAAAAATATAGCCGCAGCCATTGCTGCCGTTGCTATCCATTTGGTCGTGTTTTTCATTGTTGTCATTTTTAAAGTGGATAATGTTATTCTGTACACCCCGCTTTACAAATGCCCTGCCACTAAAACCGGTTTATTTTAAACCGCTGCCGCGATAGATACTGCGCGAAATACTTGTGGCAACTGATAATCAAAGGATTTTAGACCGTCTGGTCGGATAGAACAATAAATTCAAACAGGTTGATAGGGAAATATTGAAGATTGGGGCCAATCCGCTTTTTTGACCGGAAAACAGGTCAAAAGATGCGTTTATCAAATTTTGAGCCAGCGGGTTTATAAAGCAAAGTCATGCTGAACTTGTTTCAGCACCTCATCATACAGGTAGTACGCTGACAGGTAGTCCGTATGTCGTTTACCTATCAGCCGGCCACCTATAGCGCGGAGACTTAGCGCGTGGGGTGCTGAAACAAGTTCAGCATGACTTCTTTTTTAAATCTCAAAGCACTTTACACTTCCGGATCAACCCCAGCTTCCGGTTTGTAATGCTGCTGCAATTCCGCCAGCTTTGCCTTACCATAAGCCATCCTGGTGATCAAATAAAACAGCACCGGTACGATGAAAATAGCCAGCGAGGTAGCAGCCAGCATACCTCCAAATACCGTTAAGCCGATGGTTTTCCTGGCCTGGGCGCCTGCGCCGGTTGCAAATACCAGCGGCATAACGCCGAAGATAAAGGCCAATGAGGTCATCAATATCGGCCTTAAACGCAGCCTTACGGCGTCGAGCACTGCTTTTTCCAGTTCCATACCACGGTCAACGCGTTCCTTGGCAAACTCAACGATCAGGATGGCGTTTTTGGCAGCCAAACCGATCAGCGTGATCAAACCGATCTGCGCATAAATATTATTGGCGATGTTAGTTTTAAAAGTTAAGAAAAGGATGGCACCGAACGCACCCAGCGGAACAGCCAGCAGCACCGAAAATGGCACCGACCAGCTTTCATACAAGGCCGCCAAAAATAAGAACACAAAGCCAATAGAGAGCATGAAAATGTAGACAGATTTTGAACCTGAAATGATCTCTTCGCGGCTCAGCCCTGAAAATTCATATCCAAACCCCTGCGGTAAAGTTCCGTTGGCCACCTCGGTTAAGGCCTTTAACCCGTCGCCGCTACTATAGCCCGGTTTAGTGGTACCATCTATCTCGGCTGAGCGGAAAAGGTTGTAATGCGAGATCAGCGGCGCATTTTCAATCATTTTGTAAGATGTCAGCGTGCTCAGCGGCACCATAGCGCCGGCAGAATTGCGCACAAAATATTGCCCTATGTCGTGTATACTTGTCCGGTAGTTAGTGTCAGCCTGGGCCACAACGTGAAACGTACGCCCATAAAGCGTCAGGTCGTTTACATAGGTGCTGCCCATATAGGTTTGCAGCGCGTAGTTGATATCGCTCACCGATACGCCCAGCTTTTTAGCTTTTTCTCTATCGACGACCAACTGGTAGGCCGGCGTACTGGCCGTAAAAAATGAAAATGCCTTTGCAATTTCGGGGCGTTTGTTCATCGTGTCGATAAACTTCCGCAACACGCCCTGGAAGGTTTTTAAATCGGTGCCCGCCTGTTTTTGTTCGAGGATAAAGGAGAAACCGGCACTGCTGCCCAGGCCTGGTATTGCCGGTGGCTGTATAGCTACCACGCTCGCTTCTTTAAACCGCGCTATCCTTTTTTGTATGTTGGCGATAATAGCGCCGATCTGTGTTTCGTCAGTGGTTCGGTCGTCCCAGGGTTTTAGCTGCACAAAGATGGTCCCGCTGTTTGATTTACTGGCGAAACTTACCGCATTTAAGCCTCCAAGGGCTGCATAGTGCAGTATCCCCGGTACGCTGTCCAGTTCATTCATCATTTGGTGAAGAACGGTAACCGTTCGCTGGGTCGAAGCCGCCTCGGGCAGATCGAAGGTCACGTAGATACGCCCATCATCCTCCAGCGGGATAAAACCCGTCGGTTTATTTTCAAACAATAGTACCGTGCCAACGATAATGGAAACCAATATCACGACAATAAAAACCGGGTTTTTTATGCCTTTATCAACGCCGTTGCGGTAACGCCCGGTTACGCGCCCGAACCATTGATTAAATTTATAGAAGAACTTGTTGAGGCCCCTTGATTTTTTGTCGATCTTGTGTGGTCTAAGTATCAGTGTACATAAAGCCGGGGTAAGCGAAAGCGCTACGAAAGCAGAAATGAGTACAGATATGGCAATGGTGATGGCAAACTGCTGGTAAAGCCGCCCTACGATGCCTGGAATGAAGCCAACCGGAACAAATACTGCTGCCAATATCAGCGCTATGGCGATAACCGGTGCCGAAATTTCCTTCATTGCATGAATTGTCGCTTCCTTTGGCGACATATCATCTTCGTCCATATAATGCTGCACCGCTTCCACCACTACAATAGCGTCGTCAACCACTATACCTATCGCCAGTACAAATCCAAAAAGCGTTAAGGTGTTAATGGTAAAATGAAGCGGTATAAAAAATATGAAGGTGCCGATAATGGATACCGGGATGGCCAGCACCGGGATGAGCGTAGTGCGCCAGCTTTGCAAAAATAGGAAAACCACCAAAATAACCAGCACAAGCGCGATCAGCAGCGTTTTTACCACTTCGCTAACAGAAACTTTTACAACGGTGATGGATTCGAAAGGCACAACGTAAGCAATATCTTCCGGGAAGGTTTTTTTCAACTCCTCCATGGTGGCATAAACATTGTCGGCAGTTTCCAGTGCGTTACTGTTAGGCGCCTGGTAAACCAGCAGATACGAAGCCCTTCTGCCATCCACAAAGGAGTTACCGGAATAGTTGAACTTGCCCAGTTCCACACGGGCAACATCCTTTAAATGCACCACAGCGCCATTGCCCGGCGTCGTTTTTACGATGACGTTGTCAAATTCTTTGGGCGTTGATAACCGGCCCTGCACCAAAACCGAATATTCGAAAGGCTGGGCCTTTTCCTGCGGGGGTACACCCACCACGCCGGCTGCCACCTGGGCGTTTTGTTCGTTTAGAGCAGCCACCACATCATTAGCCGTCATACCAAAGGCGGCCAATTTATCTGGTTTAAGCCAGATGCGCATACTAAAATCGTCTGCGCGTGTAAACACATCGCCTACGCCCTTGGTGCGGCTCAATGCATCTTTTACAAATATATTGGTGTAATTATCCACGAAGGTAACGTCGTGGCTTCCCTTAGGCGAGTAAATGGCCACCAGTAACAAAATGCTGGGGTTACGTTTACGCACAACTACGCCCAGGCGCTGCACATCCTGCGGGATGGCCGGCGCGGCAATACCAACGCGGGTTTGCACATCCAATGCAGCAATATTGATATCTGTTCCAACCTCAAAGTTGGCGGTCATGGTCATCTGTCCATTGCTGGTGCTGTTGCTTTGCAGGTAGGTCATCCCGGGGGTGCCGTTTACCTGCACCTCAATGGGCGTGGCAACTGTTTGCTCAACTGTTTGCGCGTCGGCGCCATTATAGTTGGCCGTGATCTGCACCGTCTGCGGTGTAATTTCGGGGTATTGGCCTATCGGCAAACTGGTTATCGCCAAAATGCCTACCACCACAATTACAATGGAAATAACTATCGCCGTTACAGGCCTGCGTATAAAAGTATCTGCGATCATGCTTTATTAATCTTTTATTGAGCTTTGTCCCCTGGTTTGCTCAGCTGTTTTTTCACTCCCCCTTCGGCGGGCCTGTCGCCTTTGCCAACGTTGCCCGGAGATGGGGCGCCTGTACCCAGTGTAATTTTGCCGCCATCGCGCAGGCGCTGGAAACCATCGGTGATCACTTTGTCCCCCTCCTGCACGCCCGACATGATCACCACGTCGCTACCAATGCGCGGCCCTAATTTAACTTTGCGCTGGTGGGCAACGGTGTCCTGGGCCACAAACACGAAAAACTCACCCATTTGCTCGCTGATGGCCTTGTAGGGCACTTGTATTCTTTCGCCCGACTCGCTGTTCAATACTTTAAGCACGCAGCTCATCCCGTCTTTTAATACATCCCCGCCATTATCAAATTGTATCCTCACTTTTATAGTACCTGTTCCGGTGGCTACTCCCCTGTCAATCGCCAAAACCTTCCCCGGTTTGGTATATTGTGTTCCATCCGCCAGTTGCAGTTTAAAGGTTGAGTCGGTACTTTTCTTCTGCAGATTATAAAAATGGCTGATCTGCTCTTCGTCAATTACCACGTCCACTCCTACCGGGTTTTCGGTAGATATTGTATTCAGCAACGTCGTTCCCGGCGTTACCTGCGCACCCAGTTTCACCTGCGAAATGCCTATCCGCCCGGTAAACGGCGCTCTTATCAGGGAATACTCCAGATCTGTTTTAGCCGAAAGAATCCCCGCTTTGGCTACATCAACCTGGGATTTGCTGGTTTCGTAAGCAGCCTGCGCCTGGTCAACGGTTTGCCGGGCAACGGCATCATTAGCCAGGAGCATATTATAGCGGTCGATATCTTTTTTCGCTTTTACCAGGTTGGCATTGGCACTTTCCAAATTGGCCTGCGCCTGCTGGTAAGCAGCTTCGTATTTACGGCGATCAATTTCATATAGTGCCTTGCCCTTGTTTACCACATCGCCTTCCTTAAAAAAAATCCCGGTGATGAAACCGGATACTTCGCTGCGCAGCTCAACAGAATTAAGCGCAACAACGGTGGCCTGGTATTCATCGTAGTAAACCGCACTGGCTGTTTTGGCGCTTGCAACGTACACCGGCGTCGGCGGCAATGCAACAGCTTTATTATCTTTGGGTTTGCACGATGCGAGCATCAGCAAAAGCAGCGGTCCGGTAATAAGTTTATATCTCGCTTTCATCTTTAAAGTTTTAAGGTACATTTAGTATTCCAAGCGCTTTCTCCAGATCGATCTTGCTGGATAGCAGTTGGAACAACGCATTATAATAATTCAGCTCAGCCGTACGCAGGTCAGCCTGGGCAATAATCACGTCCAGGTAGGTTTTTATCCCTTCCCGATATTGCAGGCTTACCACCTTGTACACATCCTTTGCAAGGCTTACGTTCTGGTCCAGCAGCCGGTAATTGGTATAATTGCTTTTATAGTCCGCCAGCGCCTGCACATATTCGGTGTTAATGGTGTTTTGCGTATTCTCAATATCCAGGTCCGTCCGGCTCACTTGCAAACGTGCTTTACTCAAATTCTGCAGTCGTTTGGTGCCGGTAAACAGGTTGATATCAAGCGTAAGGCCAGCATACGAATAGGGAAAACTGGTATTATAAAGCGTGGAAAAATGGTTACTCAAATAATTAAGGTTATAGCTGCCCTGCAGCGACAGCGATGGCAGAAAGCCCCATTTGTAATAACTCACATTTAAATTTTGCAGGTTTTTTTGCGTCTGCAATAATTTATACTCTATCCGGTTATTTACATTAAGCAGTTGCAGGGTATCAATGGATACCTCTTGCTGGTACCGGGTGCTGTCATACGACAAAATTAAATTATGATCGCGCGCTATCCCCATGATCTGTTTCAGGTAAGCCAGTTTACTATTAATGGCTTCCTGAGTTTGCTTACGCGACGCAACAGAGTTATTGAGCGATATGGTAGCCTGTTTATAGTCCGTTTTGTCCACCACCCCTGCCTGGTATCGGTCATACGCATCTTTTAAGCTGCGCTGCAGCCGCACGATATCTTCATTTAATATCTGCAATTGTTTTTGTGATAACAGCACGTCAAAAAATGCCTTGCTCACATCCGATACTACATTGATCTGGCTACTCTGCGTGTTTTCCTTATAATAGCTACGCGAGTATTTTGCAGCTTTTGCAGCCTGCAGCACATCATTATTATACAGCACTTGGTTCAGCTGCAAATTCAATGTCGAAAATTCGTTAAGCGTTTCACCGGCGGCAAGGGCAGCCGGATCGGCAGCGGCTGCTGCGGGCGCGCCCTGGAAATAATGCTGGTAAAGGTCGGCCGAGGTGATCTGCGGCAGCCAGTCTGCCAGGCCTATCTTTATATTTTTTTCGTTTATCTGCTCATCTATGGCCGCCTGCCGTACCGCCGGCTGGTTGCGCAGGGCAAATTCCACGCACTGGCGCAACGTCACAATTGTATCGGTTGTCGTTTGGGCATGCAGTTTGCTATTTAAACTGAATGTTAACAGTAATACTAAAAAAGAATTTGTTCTTGTCATGTTTTGAGCAGGCAAGTACCCTAATAAGTCGAATCCTGAGGTAGTTGTTGTTAATTTTTTTAAAAAAAAGTTTATTAACAACTGCTAATATGTTACATTTATATTTCAATTAGAACCGGAAACAAAATTTTTACGAAAGCGTGTCAAAAAAGTATCAGGAGCGTAATTTTTAGCGCTTTTTGTAAAAAAATGAAAAAATCTATACCCAACTAAATAAAAAATTTAATTAATTTGCCCAATGGGAGCAGGTGTGTTCCCGGTAATGTTTAAAAAAATTACACGCTTAATTGAGCGTTATAACCTAATTCATGGTATTTTTACAAAAAATTTAAGCTGCGTTAATACATGGTTAAAAGATTAAATGAGAAAATAGCACAGTTCCAGGACGCAAATGCGGTCAGGGAAATGGGGCTATATCCTTATTTCAGACCTATCGAGTCTGGGCAGGATACAGAAGTTATTATCGATGGCAAACGTGTATTAATGTTTGGTTCCAACTCATACCTGGGCCTCACTAATCATCCAAAAATAAAAGAAGCCTCAAAAAAAGCCATTGATAAATACGGAACAGGCTGCGCCGGTTCAAGATTTTTGAACGGAACGCTTGATATTCATATCGAGCTGGAAAACCGCCTTGCCAAATATGTGAAAAAGGAAGCTGCGGTATTGTTTAGCACCGGTTTCCAGGTTAACCTGGGCGTATTATCAAGCATTACCGGCCGTAATGATTATTTGATTTTGGATGAATATGATCACGCTTCATTGATCGACGGCAGCCGCCTGTCGTTCTCAAAAGTGATCAAATATTCGCACAACGACATGGAAGATCTTCGGCGCAAGCTGAGCATTTTACCGGAAGAAGCCGTTAAACTGATCGCTGTCGATGGGATATTCAGCATGGAAGGCGACATTGTTAAGTTGCCTGAAATTGTTAAGCTCGCTGACGAATTCGGCGCCAATATTATGGTTGACGATGCGCACAGTTTAGGTGTTATCGGCGAAAAAGGTGCAGGTACTGCATCTCATTTTGGTTTGACAAACGATGTGGACCTGATCATGGGTACCTTTAGTAAATCACTTGCTTCATTGGGCGGATTTATTGCGGCCGATTATGCTACGATCGATTATTTAAAACACCGTGCACGCGCTCTCATGTTCAGCGCGAGTATGACGCCGGGCTCAGTTGCCAGCGTAATTGCTGCTTTGGATATCATAGAATCCGAGCCGGAACGTATTGCCAAACTATGGGATAATACCAATTATGCCATGAAGTTATTATTGGAAGAAGGTTTTGACCTTGGCCCGACTGAAAGCCCTATTTTGCCTATTTACGTTCGCGATAACCTGAAAACCTTCCAGGTAACCCGTCACCTGCAGGACGATGGCATATTTGTTAACCCGGTTGTTTCGCCGGCTGTTCCGTCTGACTCGTCATTGCTGCGTTTCTCGCTAATGGCCACTCATACATTTGAGCAGATAGATGAAGCTATTGAGAAGATCGCCCGCGCCTTTAAGGATGTTGGCGTAACCTCGATAAAAGAAAAGATATAACCGGCCCTTTGGCCTTTTTAATAGAATAATCATTAACCATTGCAAACGGCGCTTAGCTGAACGCGATGGTTAATTTTTTTATGAACCAAATAACGCCCTCCCATGAAAAAAATAGTTGCGGTTAATTCAAAGAAACAACTGGCTGCATTTATTGATTTCCCCCACGATCTTTATAAGGATGATCCGAATTATGTGCCCGAATTGTTTATAGCACAAAGGGATTTGTTAACCACTCACCCCTTTCATAAGCATAATTCGCTACAAGCTTTTTTAGCTTACGAGGATGATAAGATCATCGGCCGCATTGCAGCGATCCTGAATAATGCCCACAACGAGTTTAATAAAGTTAACGATGGCTTTTGGGGATTTTTTGACTGCATAAACGACCAGGAAACAGCCAACCTTTTATTTGATACCGCCGCCAATTGGTTACGGGGTAAGGGCGTTGATCAAAAATTCATCGGCCCAACCAACTTTTCGACCAACGAAGCCTGCGGTCTGCTGATCAAAGGATTTGACAGCCCGCCGTTTTTGATGCAAACCTATAACTACCCCTATTATGCCGACCTGATTGAAAAAGCAGGATTTGCAAAACAGGTGGACCTGATTGCCTGGCATTGGGTTGGCCAGGGGTATGATGATAAATCGGTAAGGCTGCTGAATGCCCTGCAGGAGCGGCTGAAACGGAATAATATTATCATCCGCAAGGTGAGTTTAAAAGACTTTAAAGAAGAAACGGTAAAACTTAGAGCAGTTTATAACAGCGCATGGGATCAAAACACCGGCTTTGTGCCTTTAAATGATGAAGAGTTTAATTACCTGGCTAAAGATCTGAAGCTGATCCTTGACCCGGATTTCGCCCTTGTAGCCGAGCAGGACGGTAAAATTGTGGCCTTCGGTATTGCATTGCCGAATTTTAACGAAGTATTGCAAAAAGTTAAGCGCGGCCGTTTGCTGCCGACAGGTATCTTTAAAATATTGATGAACAAAAGCAAGGTTAAAAGCCTGCGGATTTATGCACTCGGGGTTATAGATGGCTACCGCAAAATGGGGATCGAGGCAGTTTTATACGGCACCATTATAAAGAATTATAAGGAAAAAGGCTACACCCACGCAGAAGCTGGCTGGACGCTGGAAAACAACACGCTGATCAACGAAGCCATCAAAGCTATCAAAGGCGACCCTTATAAAACCTACCGTTTGTACGAGAAACAAATATGAAAGAGCGGGTGCTCATCACCGGGGCGAGCGGGTTTATCGGGTATCATTTGATCAAAGCAGCACTGGCTAATAACCTGGAGGTTTATGCTGCCGTGCGCAAAAGCAGCAAGACGGATCATTTAAAGGAGTTCGACGTTAAATTCACCTACCCGGATTATAGCAACCAGGAGGCCTTAAAAAAAGAAATCCTCGAAAACAACTACACCTATATTATACACGCGGCAGGTGTTACCACGGCACGGTCGCAAAAAGAGTACGATGATATCAACGCTGGATATACAATGAATCTGGCCCAGGCTGCCGTTGACAGCGGCATCAACCTGAAAAAATTCGTGCTCCTGGGAAGCCTGGCGGCGCTTGGGCCTTTAAATAATGCCGATGGCGTCATTTATGAAGACACCCCGCCCCATCCCGTTACTGCTTACGGACGAAGCAAACTACTGGCTGAAGAAAATTTGCGAAAGTTCACTTCGCTAAACTATACCATTTTACGACCCACAGGAGTTTACGGTCCCCGGGACAGGGATATTTTTATTTTTTTTAAACAGGTTGCTCGCGGCATTGAGCCTTATATCGGGCGCATCGACCAGCAATTCAGCTTTTTATATGCAGGGGATCTGGCGCAGGCTACTATTAAAGCGTTGACAAATGGCAACCAGGGAACGTTCAACCTTTCCGACGGAAACAGCTATGATCGTTATCAATTAGCTGCGAATATTAAGAAAGCGTTAAATTCAAGAACTGTAAAATTTCATTTACCGGTCAATTTTGTAAAAAGTATCGCCTACCTTTCCGAAAAATTCTGTTCTTTGAGCAATAAAGCGGCGACACTCAATGTGGAAAAGCTGAACGAACTGATGGCGGTCAACTGGTTCTGCGATATTGAGAAAGCTAAAACCGGCCTCGGCTTTACCCCCGAACATGACTTGCAGGCCGGCATTGCCGAAACAATTAAATGGTATAAATTAAACAACTGGCTTTAGCCGTTACAACCCTAATACATCCATATGAAATCATATATCCAACCCGCCGATGGCAAGCTCGGCATTTTAATTCCCGGCCTCGGCGCTGTAGCAACTACCATGATAGCCGGCATTGAAGCTGTAAAAAAAGGCATATCGCAGCCTATTGGCTCGCTTACACAGATGGGTAATATCCGCCTGGGTAAACGTACCGAAAACCGTAACCCAAAAGTTAAGGATTTTGTCCCCCTGGCTGATTTGAACGACATCGTATTTGGTGGTTGGGATGTTTACTCAGATAACGTATATGAAGCGGCAACTAAAGCAGGTGTATTGGAAGCCGGCCTGCTAAGCAAGGTTAAAGCTGAATTGGAAGTTGTTGTGCCGATGAAAGCCGCCTTTGATAAAAACTATGCTAAAAATCTGATCGGTACCCACGTAAAAACCGGGACCCGCTATGAAATGGCGCAGGAGGTGATGGATGATATCACTACATTCAAAGAAAAACATGGTTGCAGCCGAATTGTGCTCATCTGGTGCGGATCGACCGAGATCTACTACGAAGCGTCGGACATCCACCAAACCCTCGAAAAATTTGAACAGGCGCTGCTTGATGATGATAAACGCATCTCGCCAAGTATGATCTATGCTTATGCAGCGCTGAAGATGGGCATCCCGTTCGCAAACGGCGCGCCAAACCTTACGGTAGATATTCCGGCCATGATCGAACTGGCTAAACTAACCGAAACGCCAATCGCCGGTAAGGATTTTAAAACCGGTCAAACCCTGATGAAGACGATATTGGCGCCTGGCCTGGCTGCACGCTCTTTGGGTGTAAGGGGTTGGTTCTCTACCAATATCCTTGGTAACCGCGATGGCTTGGTTTTGGACGATCCGGACAATTTTAAAACTAAGGAAGTATCAAAACTGGGCGTGCTTGAAGATATTTTAAAGCCTGAAGCCAACCCTGAACTATACGGCGATCTGTACCACAAAATACGCATCGATTATTACCCTCCGCATGGCGACAACAAAGAAAGCTGGGATAACATCGACATCTTCGGATGGTTGGGGTATAAAATGCAGATCAAGATCAACTTTTTGTGCCGCGATTCCATTTTGGCCGCGCCAATAGCGTTAGACCTCGCCCTATTCAGCGACCTGGCAAAACGCGCCGGCATGAGCGGTATACAAGAGTGGCTTTCATTCTACTTAAAATCACCCCAAACTGCAGCGGGCCTGCCACCAGAGAATGACATTTTTAAACAGCTAATAAAACTGCAAAACACGTTGCGCCATATTATGGGCGAAGATTTGATCACTCACCTGGGCCTTGATTATTACCAGGAACTGGTGGATGCTTTGTAGGTTGATTTCGGATTTCGGAATTTCAATTTCGGATTTAGAAGAATTCTTTATTTCGGAATTTCGATTTCGCAATCAGAAGGATTTTTGATTGTTAGATTTGCCCCGTACTTCTATTGAACATGCAGGAAAATAAAAAATCCGAAATCGAAATTCCGAAATCCGAAGTTCGGTCATCCGAAATTCTTCACAAACTCTTCGCGTCTGTCTTCGGCATCGGCTACATCAAAGGCGGTGGCACAATAGCTGCAGTTGTTTGCTGTGTTTGCTGGTATTTTGCCTGGCATGGTGGTTATCCTCCTCTCATTATTTCATTGCTGATTACTGTCATCATCACCTTTGCCGGCGTTTGGTCGTCCTTCGTCATGGAGAAGATATGGGGGAAAGATCCGTCAAAAGTGGTGATCGATGAGGTAGCCGGTATGGCTGTCGGCTTGCTTTTTCTGCCCGTTAATGTAACATATTTGTTATCCGGGTTTATTTTATTTCGCTTTTTCGACATCCTAAAACCTCTTTATATACGTAAGTCTGAATCATTGCCCGGCGGCTGGGGAGTTATGATAGACGATGTACACGCCGGTATTTATACTAATATCCTGCTCCAGGCCGTTGTTTGGTTTAAGCTGTTTTAGTAACAATACCGGCAGGATTCACCCCAATTCCGGCAGGATATTTGACGTTTTGACCACAATAGCCAATAAGGTTTTTTTTACCTTTGCCGCTTGCTAATTAAAATTAAACTGTGCTATCGAAGAAAACTTTTTACCTGATTTACAGCGCTTTCAGTAGAAAAGACAAAAAAACATCAGGCGACAATTAACTAAATGCAGGTTTCTTTGTCTGATACAGGTTCAAACGTTGTGCAGCGCACTATTAAATAATGAAATTGCCCGGCTAGCCGATCAATTTAAATTGTACCCGCAGAATTTAAATGGATTTCAAACATATTTATAAAAAGCTTTCTCTTCTAAGTCTCCTTGTATTTTTCGCCTCCGTCATGTTCGCGCAAACCACAACGGTTAGCGGCAGGGTTACGGACGGCACCAATAAAAAGCCAATGCCCTACGTCGCAGTCTCCTTTGCCGGCACTACTATTGGTATTACCACGGACGGCGATGGAAATTACACATTAAGCACCAGTCAGCCGGTAACCCAGCTTAAGGTTTCATTCCTGGGCTATAAGGATGCACTTCTTACTGTAAAGCCGGGTGTTTCACAAACCATAAATGTGCGCCTGGTGCCTACTTCCAATCAGTTGAAGGAAGTCAACATAAAATCGGGTAAAAAGCCAAAATACCGTAACAAGGATAACCCCGCAGTTGAACTGATCCGCAAGGTGATTGAGAATAAAGAAAAAAACCGCCCAAAAAGCTACGACTTTATCGAATACAAGGAATACGATAAAATGACCTTTTCGCTGGTGAATGTTTCGAATAACCTATCCGACAAAAAGATATTCCGCCCTTATAAATTCATGTTCGATAATCGCGACAGTACCACGGTTCCCGGTAAATCGCTCCTGCCCTTTTTCCTCAGCGAAAAAGTTTCTCAATACAATTACCGCAAACAGCCCCAAAAAGAAAGAACAGTTACCCTGGGTGAAAAAACGGTAAACTTTGGCGGCGCCATCGACAGCCAGGGTCTCGACGTTTATTTCAAATATGTTATTGCTAAGGTTGACATTTACGACGATAATATCTTTTTGTTTGGGATGAGCTTTTTGAGCCCGATCGCCGGCAGCTCACCTACTTTTTACAAATTTTTTATTACCGACACGGTAGTGGTAAATAATCAAAAACTCATCGAATTGAGTTTTACGCCACGCAATACCACGGACCAATTGATTGAAGGCAAGTTGTATATCACACAAGATGGCAATTACGCTGTTCAGGGCGATGAGCTTACGGTAAACAACCACATTAATGTTAACTTTTTAAATTATCTTTCGATAACACAGGCTTTTGAACAAAATCCCGATGGGCGCTATCATTTGAGTAAAAGCACCACCCTGGCAAATTTTGCTCTAACACAAAAGAGAAAAGGCGGTATGTTTGGCGAAAGGGAAATTGTGTACGGCAATTACGCCGTAAACAAGGCGCTTCCCGATTCGGCTTATCAAAACGCCTCGACACCATCTTCCGACTCGACTCAAAACCGTACTGACCAGTTTTGGAAACAAAACCGGCTGGATACGCTGACCAATGCCGAATCGAAGATCTATAAAAATACCGACAGCCTGCGCAATATGAAATCCTTTCAGCGAACGCTGGACTGGGCCACATTTTTTCTGGCAGGTTATAAGGACGAAAAGTGGTTCGAGATTGGGCCGTCAAATGCTTTTTACAGCTTTAACCCTATCGAAGGAAATAAATTACGTGTCGGCGGCCGCACAACGCCCGAGCTCAGCAAGCGTTATTATTTCGAAAATTATATTTCGTACGGTACCAAGGATAAAAAATGGAAGGGTTTTTTAAGCGCAACCTATTCATTCAGTAATAAATCCATCTACCAGTTCCCGCAAAATTATTTACGGTTCAGCGCACAATACGACACATTTATTCCCGGCGAAAACTTCCAGTTTGTAAATGAGGATAACTTATTACTGTCATTTAAACGGGGGGATAACACCAAATTTGTTTATGACCTGAACTACAGGCTAAGCTATGTGCATGAGTTTCAAAGCCATTTTTCGTACAACCTGGCTTTTCAAACGGAAAACCTGTCACCGGCCGGGTCCCTTTACTTTCAAAATTACAATAGCAGCGGGCAGCTAACCTCTATTCATAATTTGCTGTCTACCGATCTTTCAATAGGCTTACGCTATGCCCCCAATGAGCAATTTTACCAGGGTAAGATTTACCGTTACCCCGTACCGAGCCGGAACCCTGTACTTTATTTTGATTATGATGAAGGCCTAAAAAACGTTTTCAGCGGCCAGTATAGCTGGCAAAAGCTGCACGCCAGCGTTAACAAACGTTTCTTCTTTTCGGTACTGGGTTATGCTGACGTAACCACCGAAGCGGGGCATCTATTTGGGCAGGTACCTTACCCCTTGCTGGATATTTTTCATGCCAACCAAACTTATTCGTACCAGATCTACTCCTATAACCTGATGAATTTTTTGGAGTTTGTGGCCGATCATTACGAGAGTGTCAATATTGATCAGCATTTTCAGGGGTTTTTCTTAAATAAGATACCATTGATCAAAAAGCTTAAATGGCGGGAAACGGCATCATTTAAAGCGATTTGGGGCGGTGTTAGCGACGACAACAATCCTTCGTTGCACCCGTCGCTTTTCCAGCTACCGGTAGCCAGCAACGGACAGCAGATCACTTACCCGCTTGGAAGAACGCCGTATGTAGAAGCCAGTGTTGGTATTGAAAACATTTTTAAATTTGTACGCGTAGATTTGGTACACCGGTTTACTTATCTTGATCATCCGGATGTATCCAGGTGGGGAATTCGTACCCTAGTTCAGCTCAGTTTTTAACTACCACTATAAAATAAATGCAGCAAAACACCTCCATACGGACAAATCTTCAACTGGGTATTTACCGGGTAATTGATCCTGTGGTAAAGGTTTTTATAAAGCTGGGCCTTACGCCTAACGCCGTTACAACTATTGGTTTTTTGCTGAACGTTGGTGTCGCTATCATCTTTATTTTAGGCGCCGAAGAAGGCAATCGCGGCGATCTGTCGTACGTTGGCTGGGCAGGCGGCCTGATACTTTTCGCCGGGTTGTTTGATATGCTCGACGGGCAGGTGGCGCGCCTTGGCAACATGAAATCAACTTTCGGCGCATTATACGACTCGGTGATCGACCGCTACAGTGAACTGATCATGTTTTTAGGGATATGCTATTACCTTGTGGGCCATCATTATTTTTTAAGCTCGATATTTGCTTTTATCGCCCTCATCGGCTCCATGATGGTGAGCTACGTAAGGGCACGTGCCGAAGGGCTTGGCATTGAGTCAAAGGGGGGCCTGATGCAACGGCCGGAACGTGTGGTAACGATAGGCTTGTGTGCGCTTTCATGCGGTATCGTTTCGTCATATATCGGCGGCGACTATAAGCTTTATGTATCGGGAATAAAGTTTCACGTATTTGAAACCATGTCAATTTTTACCATACCAATCGTGATTGTTGCCATCCTCACCAATATTACCGCGTTTAAACGGCTGCTGGATGCAAAAAAGGCGATTTTGGAGAAGAATAGTAAAAACGGCTAGCTTACTACTGGCTCCTCAACCAAAAGAATTGTCGTATATTCGCAACAATTGAGCAAAATCATTTTTTATTAGCAAAATGTTTGCTAAAATTGAATGATCAAACCATTTTTAATAAGATTATCATAAAGTCATTAACAGGCAAAAAGATCATCAAAAATTTTTAACCTGGGTGCGGCCATGAAAAAGAAATACGTATCAAACTCGCAGGAATCGGTAAGGATGTTTAAAAGCGACTTACTTGAAGCACTTTCAAAGGTGCACTGGACAGTTCCCCTGTATATTTTTATTCCTGTTATCGCCTTTTGTGTTTACCAGGATTTTGAATACTCTATCGGCGTGTTAAAATTTATCGAATTATTTGCACTGGGATTGTTTGTGTGGACCTTTGTTGAATATGTGATGCACCGCTTCGTGTTCCACTACATGCCGCCGGATAAACCCTGGGCCATGCGCATGCATTTTATTTTTCACGGTGTGCACCATGACTACCCCAGCGATGCCAAACGCCTGGTTTTGCCTCCATCAGTGAGTATTCCGCTTGCGTTGATCTTCTATTTCCTGTTTGTTGCAATATTGCCGCCAAATTATATCTGGGGCTTTTTCCCCGGCTTCATTTTAGGATACCTGGTGTATGATATTTCGCACTATGCGATCCATCATTTTAACTTTAAAGGCAGTATCTGGAAAAAAATCAAACAACACCATATGCTTCACCATTACCAGGATCCGGCCAAGGGTTATGGTGTAAGCTCACCCCTATGGGATAAGGTCTTCCGCTCGGACTTCATTAAGAAGTAATATGAGCGCCGCTTTAACGGGTGGTGCAAGAACTACCATACGCCAGGCCGTAATAGTTTCTTCGTTATCTGTTGGTTACCTGCTGTTATCAATTTTGCTGGTTGGCTTCAAGTCCGACCAATTGGTGCTCATCGGTATTTTCAATGTATTATTTTACGCAACGGCTGTTACCCGCAAGTTTGTGTTGGGTTTTTCAATTTTTATAGTTTACTGGATCATCTTCGATTACATGAAAGCCATTCCAAACTATAACTACAACACGGTTCATATCAGCGATCTGTATAACGCTGAAAAACACCTGTTTGGCATACATAGCGGCAATCAGATATTAACGCCAAATGAATATTGGCGACTGCACAGCACTACTTTTTTGGATATTGTGGGTGGCATTTTTTATTTATGCTGGATACCCGTGCCGCTAGCTTTTGCGGCCTATCTATTTTTTAGCAACCGGAAACAGTTTCTCTATTTCTCGCTCACTTTTGTACTGGTTAACTTTTTGGGGTTCATCGGATACTACATTTATCCGGCGGCTCCGCCCTGGTATGTGCAGTTTCATGGCTTTGATTTCCAGGCTGCCACACGCAGCAACCCGGCCGGCCTGGTACGATTTGATAATTATTTCCATGTGGGAATTTTTAAGTCGATCTATTCAAAAGGATCTAACGTTTTTGCTGCAATGCCTTCTTTACACTCCTCATACCCGGTTATTGTACTGTATTATGGACTAAAAAACCGGCTTGGCTTTGTTAATATTTTATTTATTGTAGTAATGCTGGGCATTTGGTTTACCGCTGTTTATGCCAGCCACCATTATATTTTGGACGTAATTGCCGGGATTATATGCGCCTTTTGCGGCATAAGGCTTTTCAATTTGATTAACAAAAGGTTAAAATTCTTCGACCGCTTTATCCTTTATTTCGAGAAAAATATTCGATAACTCTTCGCAACTTATTATAAATCAATTTCGTAGCATGGCTGTCCGCCGCCAACGAAAGGGTTGTTAACACGTGTTAATATTTACCAATTTGTTTTTTATCCGCGAAAAACTATAAAAAATATGGGTTTATTTAATAAATTAGCGGCCAGGATACCAAAAATCGTGGGTGATAAATAACAGGCATGTTATTTGTATGAAAAAGGCAAATTTAAAGCTGATGCATTTAGGTAGCTTATGAAAAACGTTTTTACACTGGCCTTTTTACTTTTTTGCTTAAAACTTTCGGCGGCAATTGTCCAACCGGACTCGCTGAAGCATGCCAGGAATACATCCTCTCCTGTTCCACTCCCTGATATCTCAAAAAACAAGCCAGGCCAAAATATGCTGGCCGCGCTGCCGCAAAAAGACACCATCAAACAAGCCGTAGTAGTACTGAAAAAAGACAGCACGCTGGCGGTTGAAATGGTGGACGTTTCAACAACGGCAAAACCAAAAGATGAGGCCATTAAAAAGGACTGGTATTACACCCTGCCTTCGGTAAGTTACACAGCAACATCCGCATTAACAGCAAAAGAAGAAGCGCCGGAGCCGGTTGATAATAATCTGCCTGTAACTTCATTGATCCAGCTGGATAGCCTGCGACAAGTTCAACTTGAAGAAATGGTACGGCAGCAAAACCTGCGGAAGCTGATATTAAAAAACGAGCAAATAAAACTTGCGGCGGTATTAAAGATCAACAACCTGGATAGCCTGAAACAACAACTTAAAATAACCCAAAGCGATACCGTAAAAGCGTTGCTGTACACGCGTATAGCTTTGAAATACATGGATTATGATACCCTGAGTGATGCAAATAAGCAGTTGAGGTACCAAAATTCAGCGATCAACTATACTTTACTAGCTATCCACCAATATTCCACTTACAATGATAGCGTGGGTTTACGCGACTCGTATACAAACCTGTCAAAGATCTATTATTCGCAAAAAAAATATACCGAGGCCAAGTGGTTTATATTACAATCCAACACCATGTCGCGGGCCAGGAATGATACACCTCACATCATATCCTCGTTATTAACGCTTGCAACGATAAAAAGCGATATTAAAGATTATACGCTGGCTATGGGTGATTTGAATGAAGCCCTGCAGCTATCCATAACCAACCGTACGCCAAAAACTGAGGTGGAGGTGTTAAAAAGCTACGCTTTGCTATACAGTACCCTGCAGGATTACCCCAAAGAGGAAGCAGTTTTAAAGAAGCGTGATTCACTGATCGACAGTATGCAAAAAGCGGAGGCAGCACAACTTGCCAAAGCGGCCGCCCTGAAGAAAAAACAGGATACCCTCCTTAAAAAAAAACAATATTTGGCCAGTTTAAAAAAACCGTCCAAAACTTCCTCACAGGCAAAAGTGGCTTCATTGTAATTCTGCTTTCCGCAATTTTCCTGCTGATCGTAATCCTGGTCTTCCTGAAAAGAAGAAGGAGAAAACGGTAAATCCAGCTTAACGCCACACTAATAAAAGACTTTTAAGCGTTCTTCACTACATTTCATGTCAATTAAACTTATTCACTTTTCGATTGTCAATTCGGTATGAAAAGATTGATAACGGCGGTTTTAACTTTTATGATCGCCCTTTCGCTTGTTAATATTTATGGCAGGCAAATACTTAGCACGCCGCAGTTCAGGCGGTCGTTTTTAGAAAAGATAAACACGGCGAGGGCGCGTGGCTGTAATTGTGGAGGAGCCTACATGCCCCCTGCCCCACCCCTGGTTTGGAATGAGCAATTGGAAGCCTCGGCTTTCAGGCATGCCGGCGATATGGCGAATCAAAATTATTTCAGCCACACCAGCCTTGACGGCCGCACCATGCAGGACCGCATCCGAATGGCAGGTTATACTTACAATGGCTTTAAAAGCTACGAGGTAGGCGAAAACATTGCCGAAGGCCCTCAAACCATTGCCGAGGTAATGGATGGCTGGCTAAAAAGCCCGGGACACTGCAAAAACCTGATGAATCCCGGTTTTAAGGAAATTGGTGTTGGTTTCAGCAATGGTTATTGGGTACAGGACTTTGGCGGCCGCGAAGCCTTCTCGCCGGAAGTGCAGCGAATGATCAAAAGCGGCAGGTATCATATCATCGAAAAACAATGAGGTTGCAAGTGCCGCTTTTCCTAATGCATGGGATCCGCAATTTCCAACTTGAATAGCAGCTAGCCCTCTTTCCCGCTTGCGAAAGAGAGGGTGGTCGAGCGCAGCGATGACCGGGTGAGTCGACCCGGCGGACATTACCGCAGATGCATTAGCGCCAATGTCCGCCGAGTAGACTCACCCCGAGTGCGCTGCGCTGCTCGGCCCTCTCTTCGCCTGCGGCGGAAAGAGGGCAGCTGCAATTATTTATTATTTGAACCCAATTATCTAATGGGATTGGGATTTCAGTAAACCCATTTTTGTAACAAATTTGTTGATCTCACGCATCACCATGAGTACAAAATACTAAACAGCCGCTTCTAAAGTTAAAATTAAAGGGTAAAATGATTAATTCCCGAATCGCAGCTGAATAAAAAACATTTGTAAAAGGCGGCTTGTTATAATCTGCATCTATGTCTTCTACTTCAAGTACTCAAACAACAGAACCTTCCAGGCTAGCAATTTCCCATAAACTTAAAATTGTCGCGCTTTTAGCCTGCTTCTTGCCGTTTTTCGCAAATGCCGACGGCATCAAATTCAACGTAAAAAACACCACCAAAAATGTGGTCACCGTTTTTTATAAGATCGACAAAAAATCGGGCGTATATAAGTTAAAGTCGCTTGTAAAATTGGCGCCGGGAGAGCAAAAACTAAAAGAGGTATCCATCAGCAAAGGCGACACCATCGAATTTTATGGCCAGGACGCCCAGGATCAAACCTCGGTAATTATCCGGCGCGATTACAACCTGCTGGAAAAGCAAAAGGATTTGGTGTATGATATCCCGATTATAATCCCTGAAAAAGAAAGCTCTAACTTCGAATCGATGCAGAGTTTAAGCCTGCAGCTGGAACATAACAAGGTATTGAATTTCCTGATGAAATTGGATTCATCGTCTATGACGAACCTCTCCCTGCTGGAAAATAACTTTCAAAATGTGTACCCGTTGGGTACCTTCCTTTTTGTCGACACCAAAACCAACCGCTTGCTGCTCCCGCCGCTCGAGCCTTCCTTTTGGAACAATACCGAGAATTACTTTACGATACAGGATAGTGTTTACGCATTGGTGGATAATTCGCATGGGCTGCAGGCCGGCGCGCAGGTTTCGTTTATTGCCAAACTGTTCGACTCACTAAAGGTAAACAACGCCGAAGAGCTTGCGTTTAAAGCGAAGCTTTCATTACTGAGATGGAAGCCCAGCGCCAATGCCGATATTTACCAGATACTAACTGATAAAGCCTTTGAGGCGTTTCTGCAAAACTGCTACGACCAGATAGACAACCCAGACGCACAATACCAGCGTTACCGGTTGTATTTCCTATCGTCCTATGAGCAGGTGGATAACCTGGAAATATCAGGCAAACAATTTTTCAATTACGGCAACGAGGCCGACCTGGGCCTGCAGGCCGGTAGTTCCACCTTTTCTCTATTCAGCACCAACCTGGGTACCCTGTACACCAAGAATAAGACCATGAGCAATTATTTTTCAGTACAAAACTCTATCCTCCATACAAAGGCTTATGATTTCACTGCGCTGCTATTTAACAGCTTTAAAAACAATGTAAAGCAAAAGCTGATTGAGGAAGAATACCATGCCCAAAGGCGACTGGCCGCCAACATCATCGGCGAATACAACAGCCTTGTGGGCTATAACCCAACCCCCGAAACGCTCACCCTGGTAAAAGTCGACGTAAAGGACACCACGTCGCAATTGTCGCCGGTGATCACAACCGTAAATAATTTATCTCCTTATTTATACCAGCTTGATGATACAGCGAAGACAACTTCAGCGATTGCCAAAAATGAAAAGGTGGACGGTTTTAATAACCGGGCGAGAATTTTCAACGCGCACCTAAAAAAGGTAAATGAGCTGATCAAAGAACTGAATGAAACCAATTCGGATATTACCAAAATGTCCGATTCAAGAGATACCCCCTACCGCAATTATGCGAAAAATTCTTCAGGCTTGCTGAAAGAGATCGAGGTAAGTAATAATATTATTCGTAAAGAATGACTGTTGGTAATTAATTTTCACTCATTTGTATGAGTTAGTACGACATGTTGATGACCTTGGAAAAGCGTATGTTGGGAACGCGTTGCCGCGAATTATTTTTTTTTATTGGTTATCATATAGATTTATCGTCTATTCGTAGCCGATTTAATCATGAGAACGTATTTCCTCACGCTTGCGATAATACTGTCAATCTGCAACATTCTTCATGCTCAAACTGCTAAAGACTGGGCACAATCGGCCGCGAAAAAAGTCGCAAATAATGACCTTATCGGTGCAATAGCAGATTACGACAAAGCTTTGGCGCTCGATCCCCAAAGCAAGATCTTATATTATGACCTCGGTGTTGCAAAATATAACTTATCTCATTATGAGGATGGAATAGCTGACCTTGACAAAGCTATTTCGTTGGACAGCAAATTTGCAGAAGCATACGCTACCAGAGGTGAGGCAAAAAGAAGCCTGGCCCGTTATTCTCAAGCTGTCGTAGATTATGACAAGGCAACTGAATTAAACCCCGGATATGCGCTTCCTTACGGCGGTCGAGGGAATGTAGCGCTTAAGCTTGGCCGTTACGCAGATGCAATCAAAGATTATGACAAAAATATAGCGCTTGACCCGTCTAATCCACAAATATTGAACAACCGTGCCTATGCAAAAAACCGTATAGGCCAATATGCTGATGCTATTACTGACTGCGATAAGGTGATTGCCATAGACGCAAAATACTTTTATGCGTATGGAACACGAGGTGAAGCGAAAACAAATTTGGGTAACTATGCTGATGCGATAATTGATTTTAATAAAGCTATAGCATTATATCCGAACGATGCGGAGGCTTTCAATTATAGAGGTTACACTTATTACAAACTGGGGAAAAAGAAAGAGAATTACCAAAAAGCTATCAACGACTATGACACGGCCATCCGGCTAAGTGATAAAGACTACAAACCGCTTATGCAATACCGGAAAGAAGCGCTGCTGGCTTTGAACCAGTGAACCAATGAACAAAAACTGCCACTGCTACTTCACACTGCCACTTTCTTCCCCCTTCGGTCCTCTCATATGGATAATCAGCCCGTTTAAAAAATTACGAAGGATCTGGTCGCCACAGGGTTTAAAGTTTGGGTGATCATCCTTTCGGAAGATGGCAGTCAGTTCCGTCTTAGTTACCCTGAACTTCGCCAGGTCTAAAACCTTTATAATATCGTCATCCGTAAATTTTAAAGCTACGCGTAGCTTTTTCATGATATCGTTGTTGGACATGATACAAATCTAACTAAAAAGAATAATCCCATAATTTATACACCTTACCGTCCGCTATTTTACGGGGCCGTATAACGCCGGCAATGGAAAAATATTATAAAAAATAAATAATTTACTGATAAAATAATTATTTTAATGTACTGATAAACAGTGTGTTAAAAAAACATTAAAACATTAACATAAATCCACTGTGGTGTATGCAAACAATTACATTATGAAAAAAATAATTTTTACTGCAGTGTTCTTAATCAGCTGCTTGTCGCTCAAATTTGCCGACGCGCAGGTAAGCATAGGCGTAGGTTTAAACATTGGCAACCAACCCGACTGGGGACCTGTAGGCTATCAAAATGCAGGCTACTATTACATCCCGGATGTCGGCGCTTATTATGACGTTAACGCACATGAATATATATACAACGAAAACAATGTATGGGTTCACCGCGGTTATTTACCACCAAGATACCGTAACTATAACCTGTACGGTGGCTACAAAGTTGTTATAAACGACCGTGACCCTTGGTTACGCGACAATGATTATCGCACCAGGTACGCACAATACCGCGGACGTCATGATCAGCAAATGATCCGTGACAGCCGCGATGTGAGATACAGGAACCATTGGATGGCCGTTAGACAAAACAACAGGACGCATGAACTGAATACAAGAGCGCGAAATGAAAATCAAAGGGCCCGTAATGAAAATCAACGGAACCGTTATCAAAACCAACGGGCGCAAAATTTAAACCGCCGTGCCCGGAACGAAAATCAAAGGAACCGCCAGCAAAATCAGCGGGCACAAAGAGAAAGAAATAAAGACGCACATCAATAAACTACAGTTGATAAAAAGGGCTGCCTTCGGGCGGCCTTTTTTTGTTTAGTGCCCTTTTTAATTGCAGGTATTGATATCGCTAACGGTCAACTTATAGTTTGCCAGCGACTCATTAAATTCATCGGTCTTGCCGCTGCGATAGGTATATTTTTCCTTCCCGCTGTTATTCATATTCACCTCCACATAAGTTGGCATACCATTGTAAGCGTCCACCTGTCCCACCGCCATCGTTGCGATGCTATCTTTGATCTTCAAAAAACAAAGATCATTTAATTTATAGAATGATGGCGTGTTCGAATAATCCAGCTTCACACAGATCATATAGCTGTCTCTGCCACCAAAGTCAAATTTTTTATAGCTGATCATCTTCCCTTTAAATTGAATGCCTTTAACCATGGCACTTCTTTCGGCATCATTTTTAGCTGCCTTTTTTTCTGACAAAACGACGCTGATGATAAAAACGGTGAAAACGGTTAAGATCATCGCGAGGATCAGGACAACATTTTTTACGATTGGGTTCATGGCTAAACAGGCAAATGAAAGTTTTATTTAATGTGGAGATTTTTGTCGCTTTTTCTTATTCAACGTTTTAATCAGCCTTCCATTTTTATACCATTCCATTTTGGTGGTATCTCCCGTTTTATCAAAATACACCCAGGTACTGTCCCGTTTAAATGCCGACGCAGGGGCTTGCTCATATTTTTCGGAGTTCAGTTTAAAGTATTTGGTTACGGCGTGTTTTCCGTCGGGGTAATTCCATTCTTCATTTTTTATGGTGTAGCCGTTATGCGGATAATAACCGCTTTGGGCCTGGTAAATTGCAAATGGCGGGCTTAAAATCAAAAACACAATTATAAATGGGATCGGTGTACCGAAAAGCAGCACAAAAAATGTCCGCACTCGGCCCCCTTTTTTAAAGATCGCTTTTCTGCGGCGGATGGCGATGATGATCATTGTGATCAGCGCTATGATCCAAACTGCGGGCACCGTCAATGCAAATGCAAGGGACAGGTCGGAACCTTGCGGCTCCCCGGCCGCATAGTTATAAAATGAAAAGGTTATTGCATTGGCTATTACAGCAATAACGATGATGGGCACCAACTTCTTCACCGGGAACGCTAAAACAAAACACCCTGCAGTAAAAAGTATATTCCGACGGCCGCAAACCCCATGCTGGTCATCCACAATTCCTTTCGTTTAATAATAATGGAAATGGCCCCTATTGCGATCGCGATCTGGAACAGGGTTACGCCCCTTGCGAGTATCTTATGCTTGATTGAATGATCTTTTGATTCGGCTTCGGCGGCTTCGGCTTCCTTCTTGATGTGCGCCTGTTCAGTTTTATTGGAGGCTATTTTAGCTGAATCCTGCGCGGAGGGCTTTTTGCCCATTGCGGCCAGCAGTTTATCGCCCGATGCAATTACGTCGGATTTGATGCCCTTGGCCTGGTAAAATGCCCATTGATCGGAAGCATGTATCTGTGAAAGCATGGCCTCATCGGCATGGTCACCGGCTAAAAGCCCGGTAATGGCAGCCAATACGGCTATTATCGCCGTGGTCATCGCCACCCAGATCACCCATTTATCTTTCGCATCGCCGTTGTGCGCCGCATGGTGGGCATGCTCGTTGCTTTGTTCGTGTATGTTTTCGGCGTAATTTTCAAACTCGTCCATAGCTGTATTAAGTATTTATTATTTAATTATTTGTCTTCAGCAAAACTCCCCTCTCGAGAGGGGGTGCGGCCGGAAGTGTTGTGGCGGGGGTGTGTTAACCGATATGCTCGTCAACACACCCCTCCACCCCTCTCAAGAGGGGAATCGCACAGGCCGCCGCTTTTTGTAACCTAAAGCGACTGCAAATTTAAGGTTTTAGCCGGAATACCATCAGCGCTAACGTTTAAAGTGATGGCCCCGGGTTTGCCGGTTGTTTTAATAATCACCAGGCATTTACCTTGCCAGGCTTTCCGCTGCGGCCGCTGGAAACTCTCCAGACTGCGTGGGTTGGCATTACCGACTCCTGCAATGGTGGCTGGCCCGGTAACTTTAAAATGTAACAAGTTTTCAGCCCGCGGATCAAGGTTACCACTTTTATCCAGCAGCTCAATGGTAACATAGCTAAGGTCCTGGTTGTTTGCTTTCAGGCGGACGTTATCAGTTGTTAGCTTCACCGTAACCGTTGCTGATGCGGTGCTTAAATCGACCCGCTTAACTTTCTTGTCGCCATCATAGCCAATTGCTTCCAGTTTGCCCGCCCGGTAGGGAACCTGCCAGGTCGCCATAAATTTGCTGTCGCGATTAGTCGCCTTTTTACCCAGCGATTTCCCGTTCAAAAATAATTCAACCTCCGTACAGGATGAATAAACGTTAACGGCAATAGGTTTATGCTCATACCCCTTCCAGTTCCAGTCGGCAACGGCATCCAGCCAGTTCCATTTGGACCATGACTCTTTATTTGGGTTTATGGCAAACGAAGGTTTCGGCGGGGTTACAAAGATGGACAACTGATCAGGCATCCATAATGCATCCCGGTAATACGATTGCGGCCGTTTCCATCCGCAGATATCGATATCGCCACAATAAGCCAGGTTCCAGGGGTAAAAGCTGCTTTGCTGCCAGTAACCCAACCAGCCGATGCTGGCCTCGCCGATATAATCCCAGGCTGTCCACACAAAATCGCCTATAACGTATGGATGATCGTCTACCGCCATCCAACTGCCAAAGGCTTCCAGTGGGTATGATTCTGTTCCCAACATTACCCTTTCAGGCGCCCGGTCGTGATCCTCACCATAAACATCTTTGCGGCCGCTATCGCCGCCAACGGCATAGTTGTAGCCGCTCACATCCAGCGTGGCGAAATAAGGGTCCTTATCAGGTTTCAGATCATTCACGGCTGACGTTACAGGCCGGGTGTTGTCAAGCCCCTTTATATATTCCACCAGCATTTTAGCGGTTTTCACCCCTTCCGGCGTTGCGCGCTCGGGTATCTCATTACCGATGCTCCACATGATCACACTAGGATGGTTCCGGTCGCGGGTAACCATGCTTTCCAGATCCTTTTGCCACCATTGGTCGAAGTATAAATGATAGTCGTACGCATTTTTTCCATATCGCCAGCAATCGAAAGCCTCGTCCATCACAAGCACACCCAACCGGTCGCAGGCATCCAGGAAAGCCGGGCTGGGCGGGTTATGCGAGCAGCGTATCGCATTGTATCCGCTGGCCTTTAATAACTCCACCTTGCGCTCTTCAGCCCGATCATAGGCTTTTGAACCGAGCGGTCCGTTATCGTTATGAAAGCAGCCCCCTTTAAGTTTAACTGTCTTTCCGTTCAGCATAAATCCATTGTTCACGTCAAAGGAAATTTTTCGAATACCGAAATCGGCTATTGTTCGCTCACCAACCCTTCTATTGAACCTCAACTCGTACTTCACTTTATATAGCACCGGGCTTTCGCATGACCATAGCTGAGGATTATCTACAGTAACTGTTTGATCGAACAGATAAGAGCCGCCGGCCTTTACCGTATCCTTTTTAATATCGTGCACCAGCTGGTTCCCGTCCTTGTCATATATCATGCAAACCAATTGTACGCGTGCATCAGCGCTACCCTCATTCAATACCAGGGTGTGTACATGCACTTTGGCAGACGCAGGTGATACTTCGGGTGTAGTGATATAACTCCCCCATTGCGCGATGTGCACCGGTTCTTCCGTTTTCAACCACACATGCCGGTATATTCCTGAACCGGAATACCAGCGGCTATTCTGCCCCTCATTTTTTACTTCAACTGCGAGCATATTACTGCCGCCATAATTGATCTTGTCTGTTAGGTCAAAATAAAAACTAGTATAGCCGTAAGGGTGCTGGCCAATGTTCTGTCCGTTAATAAACACAGTGGCGTTCATGTAAACGCCATCAAACTGAATAATAATGCGTTTGCCTTTCTGGTCGGCCGGGATGTTGAATTGTTTGCGGTACCACCCGGTGCCGCCGGTGGTAAAACCGCCGCTTACCTGGCTGATCGCCGACCGGCTGAATGGTGACGAGGTACCCGGCAGGTCTTCGATGCTCCAGTCGTGCGGAAGATCGATCTTGCGCCACCTAGAGTCGTCAAACTTGACGTTTTCTGCCCCTTGCGCCCCGCCGCGAAAAAAGCGCCAGTCGTTGTCAAACAACTGCGTACCGGTTTGTTGCGCAAATACGCCGCCGGACGCACCCAGCAAGCAGATAAAAATGATGTGTTTGAGCATTTACAATAATTGGGTGGCTAAATTTAATTACTATTTATAATGAGGGCTTAAAAATTACTTTTCATTTTGGCAAAATCTCACAGCATCATCCATTACCTGATCAGCGTTACAAATCCCGACAGCGGCTTCGAATTGTTTTTTAAATCGATAACATAATAATAAGTACCCACCGGCAGCGATTTGTTATTGTAAGTTCCGTCCCAGGGCTTTGCGTACCCGATACTGTTAAATACAGGGTCGCCCCACCGGGTATAGATTGCAACCGTGCATGATGGAAAATTTTGCAGAGGCGGAATATTCCAGGTATCGTTTACGCCATCGCCATTGGGCGTAAATGTATTGGGTATTTTTATTGTCGAACAATAATCTGCGGTAATACTAACCGAGTCCGCCAATTGGCAGCCGTAAGCATCGGTAACTTTTACTTTGTATATACCAGCTTTAGTAACAACATAATTTGGTTGTGCGCTGCCGTCCTGCCATAAATAACTGGCAAACTGGCCGGGGTTCAGCGTGAGGGTATCGCCGGTACACAGGAACCTGTTTTTACCAAGATCGGGTGTTGATGAGACCGAAAGGTTGACAGTAGTTATAATACTGTCGCACATTGATTTACTATGAACGGTATCGATATAGATACCCGTAGTAGCAACCAGTTTACCAGATGGAAGAGCATATGAGCCTGAACAGATATGCTCGGAGACATTATTAATTTGTACCGGAAAATATTGCCCGCTTATAATTTTTACGGAATCTGATATGGCACGGCAATTAACATTTCCAATATTCCCATTTTCCGCAACGCCAAGGCGGTAGAAAAAGCTACCGACCGGAGGGTTGCTGATCGGATAGGTAGGGCTGTTGGCTCCCGCTATATCAGCCCATGTTATACCGTCGGTCGAAATTTGCCATTGATAAGCATTGTTAACATAACAGCTGCCAACACTTGACGTAAGTGTGGCTGGATTACCACATGGGTTTAACAAAGTATTACTTGAAGTACCCTGGATTTTTATCGTTGTTTTAGGGCCGGTAGGCGCAAAGGAAATATCATCGATAGCGAAGTTGTTTCCGGAACCACCCGGCGCATTGTTACGCATCCTGAGCACTATGTCAGAAACCCCCACAGGTGTTTTAAAATAGAAAGAGAATTTTTGCCAAAAAACAGTGGGGTATACTTTAATTTTTCCCGTGGTATAGCTTCCTAAAATTGTTCCGTCAGGTTTTTCAATTGAAAAAGTAATATTCGGCTGGATAAGGTCGGTTTCCGTATCCAAATTTATCAGGTAAGAAGAAAATTGATACGTGGTGCCAGGGCAAAGGCCCTTAACCTTGCTGATATAGAATGTGGCAAGAACATCCGAGGCATTGACGATCATAAAGTAACCACGAGGATCGTTAGAGACGTCTACGAGGGAGTGCCATTCCCCATAACAACCTGTGGTATAATTTACAATGGTGTATTGCCCATCCATGGGACAAGTATTAGTGACATACTGAAATTGAGTGACACCGGCGGGTAGCGGTGGTGCAAAAACGTCAGTGCCTGTACCAAAGGTTTCACTTATCAACGGCACACCCAAACCTTGTGTGCATTGCGCATAAGCTAAGGATTTAAAAAGAAGAAGGTATATCAAAAAGCTAAATTTCCTTAACATCCGGTGATAAAGACAAGTATCAATTGGTGTTTAAATTTAATCACTATTTTTTGATACCAGGCACAATTGACACCGGTTGGAGATAAATCGACGCTAGCCGAGTTTTCGTTTTTAGCCGTCAATTATTGCAGCAAATCCGGATCGGCGCTGGCAGGGTCCTTATAGTCCTTTATAAAATCTGCTACCTCGGCGGCCTCCTCGTAGGTAAGCTCTCCAATACCATCGTAGGTCCAGCTAGTCATATCCTCATCAAAAGTGATATTACCCATGCCCACAGTCCCGGCACTCAGTTTATAAACCCCGGTAGCATAATATATTCCGTCCGGTAACGACTCGATGATAGGCGTTATCGTTAAATGCACGGGTCCGTCAAAAGTATTGATGTTGTATCCTACCTGGTTGATCATATTTATTAGTTTGGCTTTTAAAAATAATAAAATTTTGGTTGTTGTGATGATTTGGACAAACTTTGACCGAAAATCTTGGCTTTTACTTACGGAAACAACGACAATAATAATAAGTTTGCAGTTGGTTCATTGGTTCAATAGTTCATTAGTTCATTGGTGGTTTGTTTATTAAAAATATACTTTATCCGCAGCTACTAATGAACAACTGAACTAATGAACAAATGAACTAAGAGAAATGAAATTAACGATACATGGGGCGGCCCGGCAGGTAACAGGCAGCATGCATTTGCTGGAAGTGGGCCGATATAAAATACTGATAGATTGCGGGCTCGACTACGACCGGGACAGAAGCATGCAATCAAACGAAAACTTCCCTTTCAACCCGGCAGACATTGATGTGGTGGTTTTAACCCATGCCCATATCGACCATTCGGGTAACCTGCCCACGCTGGTGCGGCTTGGTTTTAACGGCCAGGTATTGTGTACCCCGCCAACCGCCGACCTTACCGAATTACTGCTGCTTGATTCAGTAAATATCTTTCTGCATAAAGCGCAAAAAGGCCGCAGGGGGCGCAAAGGCAAGTTCAATACTGGGGCACAGCCACTTTATTTGCACAAACATGTGATGGATACGGTTGACCGGTTTGTTACCATCAACTTTAATAAACCATTCCGCATAAACGGCGAGGTCGAACTCACGTTTATTCCAGTTGGTCACCTGTTAGGGGCCTCGGCAGCAGTATTTAAAATTACTGAAGACAGCGTAGAAAAATCGATCGCCTTTACCGGCGACATTGGCCGAAAGAATTACCCCGTTTTGGATGATCCGATGCCCTTACCCGATGTGGACTACCTGGTAAGCGAAGCCACCTACGGCGGACGAATGCATACCCGTGACAAAACGGTTGAGCAGGCACTGGTTGAGACAATCGAGAAAGTCTGCATTAACGAACAGGGCCGGTTAATTATTCCGGCGTTTAGTATAGGGCGTACACAATCGCTGGTATATTCCCTTAATAAGATCTTCAGCAGTGGCTTGCTGCCGCCGATAAAAGTTTTTGTAGATAGCCCGTTGGCAGTTCGGTCGACTGAGGTGTTCCGTAAATTCCACTACCTGGTTAACCGGGAAGCGCAGGATTTTTATAACCGGCTGGGCGATGAATTTGAGTTTGATAATTTGGAGTACGTCGAGTCGCTGAAGGAAAGCCGGCAGGTTTCCAATTATTTTGAACCCTGTATTATCATTTCTTCGGCCGGTATGCTGGATGGCGGCCGTGTGCAGGACCACCTTTTTCATAATATCCAGAACTATTATTGCACCATACTATTCATAGGCTATTGCGCCAAAGGCACGCTGGGCCATCGCCTGCTGCGTGGCGATCCAATCGTTCATATAAAAGATCGCGACCTGGCGGTGTACGCCACCATTAAACAAACCGATGTATTGAGCGCGCACGGAGATCATGACGATTTAATGAATACCGTTAAGCAGTTGGATAAAGGAAAGCTGAAGAATGTATTTTTAGTACACGGCGAAGTACAAAGTATGGAAGCTTTTGCAACCGCATTAGAAGCGGAGGGATACCAGGTAGTGATCCCGGAGAAAGCTATTAGTTATGATCTGAGTTAACACAATTTATCACGAATTTTCACGAATAAGAACGAATGGACACAAATCAGTTCGGATATTGATTTTACGGATGTACAAAGATAACGGCGGATGTGTTCAATTCGATTTGATATAATTGTATAAAGACGAATTAACGCGTCAATATTCGTGACAATTCGTCTTTATTCGTGAAAATTCGTGTCTATTAAATTCGTGTCTATTATTTATTGAAGTGCCCGATTATCAAACTCGCCAGTTCCACTCCAATCCTTTCCTGTGCTTCGTTGGTGGCTGCACCGATATGAGGCGTTAAGGATATTTTTGGATGTTTGATGATCTCTTCGCGCGGAGTTGGTTCGTTATCAAAAACATCCAGCGCTGCGAAAGCCACCTTGCCGCTATCCAGGGCCGCAACAAGAGCCAGCTCGTCGATCAGGCCACCGCGGGAAATATTTACCAGGCCCACACCTTTTTTCATCCTGTCCAACTCGGCAGCGCCGATAAGGGCTTTATCCACAAATGGTGTATGAAGCGTAATGAAATCAGCTTTTTCGATGATCTCATCAAGCGTGGCGCTCTGAACCGATACTTTAACCTTAGTACCGCCGCCCAGGGTTAATTCCAGTTCGGGGCTGAACGGGTAAATATCAAAAGCCAGCACTTCCATGCCTACGCCGATGGCGATTTTGGCTACTTCGCGGCCAATGCGGCCGAAACCTACAATACCTAATGTTTTATCGCGCAGTTCAACACCTTTTGCATAAGCCTTTTTCAGATCATTAAATTTGGTGTTGCCCTCAACCGGCATTTTGCGGTTACTGTCTGGCAAAAAGCGCACACAGCCAAATAGCTGGGCAAAAACAAGCTCGGCAACTGATAATGATGACGATGCAGGTGTATTATAAACGCCGATACCCTTTTCTTTGGCATATTCCACGTCGATATTATCCACGCCTACACCACCGCGGCCGATCAGTTTAAGGTTAGGGCATACGTCTATCAATGTTTTGCGCACTTTGGTTGCACTCCGCACCGTAATGGCATCATAAGCCTGCAGTTTTGCTGGCAGTTCATCCTGCGGGATATTATTGGTATCTACTTCAAAACCGGCATCTTCCAGCATTTTTTTGCCTATCGGATCGATACCGTCATTAGCTAATATTTTGATCATTGGTTATAGTGGTTAACCCCCTCGCTCCCTAAAGGGAGAGTAAAAGTTGGGGCTATGTTTTATATTTATTCATCGTTCTCCCCCTTTTAGGGGGCTAAGGGGCTTACGCCTCCTGTCCCACCTTTTGGGCGTTTGCGGTTTGAAATTCCTGCATCGCATCAATCAGCACGTAAACGCTGGTGATGGGTAATGCATTGTAAATAGACGCCCTGAAGCCGCCTACACTGCGGTGGCCTTTGATGCCTACGATACCTTTGTCGTCGCATAATTTCAGAAACGCTTTTTCGTGTTCCGGGTTTTCCATCACGAAACAAACGTTCATATGCGAGCGATCTTCAACAGCGCACACTGGTTTGAACAGTGGGTTACGATCAATCTCTTCATAAAGCACCCTTGCTTTGGCAATGTTTTCCTTTTCAATCGCTTCAACACCGCCTTTTGATTTTAACCAGTTCAGCGTCAGCATGGAAACATAGATCGCAAAACATGGCGGGGTATTGTACATCGAGTCACCTTCAATCTGCGTTTGGTAATTAAACATCGACGGGATCTTACGGCCGCTTTTACCTAAAATATCATCTTTAACGATAACCAGCGTGGCACCTGCGGGGCCCATGTTTTTTTGCGCGCCTGCATAGATCAGTCCAAAATCAGCTACATTGATCTTGCGGCTAAAAATATCCGACGACATGTCGCAAACCATAGGCACCGGCGACTTTGGAAAAGCCTGCAACTGGGTACCATAAATGGTATTGTTCGACGTGATGTGGAAATAAGCAGCATCGGCCGGGATGGTGTAGTCCTTAGGGATGTAAGTAAAGTTGCTTTCCTTTGAAGTAGCTACCACAACGGTGTTACCAAAGTATTTAGCCTCTTTAAGGGCCTTATTGGCCCAAACGCCTGTTTCCAGGTAAGCCGCGGTGCCACCCTCGGGCAGCAGGTTGTACGGAGCCAGTGCAAATTGTGTGCTTGCACCGCCCTGCATAAATAATACGGAATAGCCTTCGGGTACGCCGAGCAGTTCCTTAACCAGCCTTACAGCCTCATCCAGGATCGATTCAAACTCAGCTGAGCGATGCGATATTTCCAGGATGGAAAGCCCGATCCCATTAAGATCGATAACTCCTGCAGCAGCTTGTTTTAAAACTTCGTGAGGTAAAATGCCTGGGCCGGCGCCAAAATTATGTTTCATCGGAATAATTTATTTTCGTTTTTGTCGAATCGATCAACAGCAGTTATAAATTTCAGATGGCTGCCGCCAAAGGTTTCTTTTGGTTTAAAATTGGTTTGTGTCAGAATATCCTTAATTAACAACTTCATATTAAGACGGGCCGAAGTTAATTAATTTCGTAATATTTGCAGTGATTATTTACTTTTTTTGAAAAATGATACAATTAACAGACAATTGCTGCTCATAATTTAAAATAATAAAAAAATCGGGGCTGTTTATTGAAATGCTTATATCACGATCGTGATACCGTGCTCAAATTTTTCAATTTGGCGATCATGCCGGTCGGGTCAGGTGCCGAGAAAACAGCATTTCCTGCAACGAAAACGTTTGCCCCAGCATCCGCCAGTTGTTTAATATTAGTATCATCAACGCCGCCATCAACCTCAACCAATAATTCAACGTTCTTTCGGGCGCATAGTTGTTGCAGGTCGTGTAATTTTTTGTAGGTATTGGCAATAAATTTCTGCCCGCCGAAGCCCGGGTTTACCGACATGATAAGCACCTGGTCAAGGTCTGCAATAATATCTTCCAGTAAAGCCACGGGCGTATGCGGGTTAAGCGCTACAGCCGCCCTGCAACCCAGTTCTTTTATGTATTGAACGGTGCGGTGCAGATTGGGGCAGGCCTCGTAGTGAACAATGATCCCATCGGCACCGGCGTCCCTGAAGTTTTTTAAATACCTGTCGGGGTCCACGATCATCAAATGTAAATCCAGCGGCTTTTTTGTATGTTTTTTAACCGCATTCATCACCGGGAAACCAAAGGAAATATTTGGCACAAACATGCCGTCCATCACGTCAACGTGTATCCACTCCGCTTCGCTGGCATTGATCAGTTCAATATCGCGCTGCAGGTTGGCAAAATCGGCAGCTAATATGGATGGCGCTATGATGGGATGCATGGGGCAAATGTAAGGTTTTAGTCCGAATTCCGATAGTGTCTCAGGTTGATGTTTGCGCGACTACGAACAAAGTTGGCACTTTTGACCTGGCAAAGCAAGCAGTCGAATAACTGCCTTTTTATTATTCAAGTAAAAGCTAAAACTATTTCATGCAAAAATAGAGACCAATAACCAATAGTATTTGGATACAAATTATCCCAGAAAGTCTCTTAATGCCATTTATTTTAAATGGACTGAATATATACGCCGCCGAAGATAAAATAAACACAGTCAGTGCCAGAGCCGCAACTATCAACAGATTTGGGCCCTCGGGATCATTGAAAAAGAAGAATAACATTCTGGAGCAAACGATAGCCGTCGCCGCTAATATCATTAACGAAATTTGTTTTGACTTGAAATATAGATTTGCGATGTTATTAACCATGTCTATAAGATGAGCATTCCCCCAAATATAATGATTTCACCGGAGACTCCTAACCGGTATAATTGCCAGGGTATCCTTTAATTTTCAAACCGAGACACTACCGAAAGTCCGGACGATGCAAAATATAATACTTAGCAATTTGGCTGGACTTAGATCGAGTAAGTTACAAGGAATGAAACCGATCAATCTTTCGGACTTGCCGACTTCCGGACTTCCCGACTATCTCAATCACAATTCAGCAACAGGTCATAATACTTCTGCATTAAAACCACATCATAGTTTACCAGGGAGGTATATGCTTCGGTCACCAGTTCATTCAGGATGGAAGATCCAAGCTGGCCGGCGCCATCGGGGATAGAGTCATAGTATTTGATCAACTCCTTAACCCGTACGATCTCATAAAGCAGCGATTGCACCAAATCGGACGAAGGTCCCGGAATTCCCTGCGGAGCGTTATTTATAAAGTCTAAAGGATCATCATTTGCAGGGGTCATCGTACTGGATCAATAGGACAAGGGCGTATTTCGGCTAAACAATTAATATCAATTCCCTAAAACTTTATAAACGTCGATTTTGTTTCAAAAATTTTTAGTTAAAAAATAAAACCCTCATTGTGAGGGTTTTATTTTTTATTGTTGATTAAGTTGGATTGAAACAGGTCGCTTTTTAACATCTACAACCTTTGCAACTCATTACATCTTACTTACTGTTCTCAGGCCTTGGCAATAAAGCTTTTCTCGAAAGTTTCAGTTTGCCTTGTTTGTCGATGTCCAACAGTTTTACACGCACTTCATCGCCAACTTTAAAGATGCCGTCCATGCTTTCAAAACGTTTGTGGTCGATCTCGGAGATGTGCAGCAAACCGTCTTTACCGGGCATTATTTCAACAAATGCACCAAAAGGCATAATCGATTTCACTTTGCCTTCGTAAATATCGCCAACTTCAGGCCTTGCAGCAATCGCACGGATGCGGGCAACGGCTTTATCAATTGCTTCTTTGTTATCGGCAAATATCTGCACAACGCCAAAGTTGCCAACTTCCTCGATATTGATGTTAGCGCCGGTTTCACGCTGCATTTCCTGGATGATCTTACCACCGGGGCCAATAACGGCGCCAATGTATTCTTTGTCGATCTTCAGGGTGATAATGCGCGGTGCATGCGGTTTGTAATCCTCACGCGGCTCTGCCATTGTTTTCTTCATTTCGCCGAGGATATGCAAACGGCCTTCTTTCGCCTGGTCCAATGCTTTTCCAAGCACTTCGTACGATAAACCGTTTATCTTCAGGTCCATCTGGCATGCTACAATACCATTTGCGGTACCGGTCACTTTAAAGTCCATATCACCCAAATGATCTTCGTCACCCAAAATATCCGAAAGGATAGCATATTTGGTGCCCATTTCGTTGGTGATCAAACCCATCGCGATACCTGATACCGGCGATTTGATCTTCACGCCTGCATCCATCAGCGCCAGCGTGCCTGCGCAAACTGTTGCCATTGATGAAGAACCGTTTGATTCCAGGATATCTGAAACGATACGGATAGTATACGGATTTTCATCCTCCGAAGGCAATACCTGCTTTAACGAACGCATGGCCAAATTACCATGGCCTATTTCGCGGCGGCCTGCTCCCCTGTTCGGGCGAACTTCGCCGGTTGAAAAACCAGGGAAATTATAATGCAAAAGGAATTTTGAATAACCATTGATGAACGCGCCATCAATCATCTGCTCATCATCCTTAGCGCCTAAAGTAACGCTGGTTAATGACTGTGTTTCGCCGCGGGTAAATACTGCAGAACCGTGAGCAGCGGGCAAATAACCCACCTCGCTCCATATCGGGCGGATCTGCGTAGTAGTACGGCCATCCAAACGCTTGCCTTCATCTAAAACAAGGTTACGGATAGCATCGTATTCCACATCGTGATAATATTTTTTTGCCAGGCCCAGGGTGATGTCATCTGTCTCGCCCATAGTGGCTATATAAGCATCGCGCACTTCCTTAAATTTAACCGAACGCTCGTCTTTTGCCGAAGCCGACGAAGCGATCGCATAAACTTCTTCGTAAGTGGAGGCGTAAATGGCTTTCTTTAACTCTTCGTTGCTGTGCTCGTGGCTGTAAACGCGTTTTTCGGTTTTACCAACTTCAATAGTTAATTCTTTTTGAACAAAACACTGGTGTTTGATGGCGGCATGGGCAAATTTTATCGCTTCAACCAGCTCATCTTCCTGTATCTCTTTCGCTTCACCTTCCACCATGTTCACGTCATGCTCCGAGCCTGCTACAATAAATTCTAAAGTAGCGGTTTGCAGTTGCGTTAAAGTTGGATTGATGATCAATTTGCCATCTACCTTTGCTACGCGCACTTCTGATATCGGCCCGTTAAAAGGGATATTTGACACCGATAAAGCTGCTGATGCCGCCAAACCGGCTAAACAATCAGGCATAATATCTTTATCTGCAGAGATCAGGGAGATCATCACCTGCGTATCAGCATGATAATCCTCAGGGAACATCGGGCGCAAGGCGCGGTCGACCAAACGTGAAATTAAAACTTCATAGTCTGATAAACGTGCCTCGCGGCGTAAAAACCCCCCGGGGATGCGGCCTGCGGCAGCATATTTTTCCTGGTAATCGACAGACAGGGGTAAAAAGTCGACCCCTTCTTTTGCCTCAAGCGATGATACTACTGTAGCCAGCAGCATGGTATTGCCCATTTTAATAACAACCGAGCCATCGGCTTGCTTGGCCAGTTTCCCGGTTTCGATCTCAATGGTGCGGCCGTCACCTAAATCGATAACCTTTGTAATTACATTTAAACTCATCTTTTTTTGCGTTGTGATGCACTTTTCATCTTTCGGAGTGCACCGGTTTTTATGTTTGTAAATATTGTTTCTTAATGTAAAAAGCCACCCCCTGAAATTTGAGATGGCTTTTTATTAAAACCCGTAAAGATTACTTAATGATATCCCTTAGCTGCAGGGCCTTGATGATAGCACGGTACCTTTCAATATCTTTTTTAAACAGGTAAGCCAGCAGTGCACGGCGTTTACCTACTAATTTTTGCAGTGATAATTGGGTCGAAAAATCGTGTTTGTTCTTTTTTAAGTGCCCGGTTAAATGAGCAATACGGTAAGTGAACAACGCTACCTGGCCTTCTGCCGAACCTGTATCGGTTGCGCTTTTACCATGTTTTGCAAAAATCTCTGTTTTTGCTTCTGAACTTAAATACATTACTTGAATAATATTAAAGCGTTTATAAATTTTGTTAATTGTGGGTGCAAAGGTATGTTTTATTTATATGGTTTGCAAGTGTTTTGTACAGCTTATAGTTCATGGTTCATAGTTCATGGTAAGAGGGTGGATTTTTTATGCAGAGACGCAATATTTTGCGTCTTTGGAACCGTTTTGCATCGACATTGAACGATTTGCCGGCCTCACTTTTTATGCCAAACATTGGGTTAGAGACGCAAAATATTGCGTCTCTACAGCCTGAAACACATAAATGTCGGTTTAACAAATCGGTTACCTGTCAGTCGGCGGCGAAAGCTTTTCGCCCCTACCCTTGTGCAATATAAACATGTCGGCTTTTTTGCCGTTGCCTGCGGCCCGCGCTATACGCTTATACGCCTGCGGGCCTTACGCACATTGGCCTGTATCCGCTTCTATCGCTAACGGAACAACATCCTCCCCCTTTACAACTTGTTACAACCTTTATAGCTCGAGACAGCTATTTCCCCAAAATAATAGCCTCTGCCCGCTCCAACGGTTCATCTTTCCCTGCCTTTATACCTGCAATGGTGGGTTTTACTACTTCGTCTATTCTTACGCCTTTGCGCTGGGTTACCGTGCCATCTGGGTAAAGTACACCCAGGCCGGATATCATGGTGCTGATGCCGCCGGGCAGTACAATGGCTGAAACATTCCCGTCGGCACCGGCCGTTGTGCTGCCGATCACGGTAACATTCGTCGAGCTTTGAAAGGCCATGGTGGTATACTCCGCCTGGCTTTGGCTTTCTTCGTTAACAATCACCACTACCTTGCCTTTGTATTTGTTGTCGGGCTTTACATATAGCTCCTGGCCTTCCCTGAATAAGCCGGGGTAATAAATGCTCCCTGATGTGAACTTCACAAACTTTGCTTCGCCGTTTTTAATATAAGGCACAAAGGTAAAAGGCATAAATTCCGAAGGGTAGCAGCGCATATCCACAATGATGCCTTTGGTATCCTTAAATAATTCTTTTATGGCAGGCAGGTCTTTATTATGATACCGGCCAGGGTACACATAACCAATCTGGTTATCCATCAGGTGGTAACCGGGCTCGTTGTGATGAGGATCGGCGGCGGCCAGGTAATTGAGTTTGGTTTGCGCTATCCCGGTTTGTTTTACCTGTAATGGCTTACCATCGCGCAACACGTCAAATTCAAAGTCCGCGTTACCGCTTCTTAGCAAATACTCCCTGGGCATATCGCGCAACTGGGTTTCATAGTTCGAAGCGGCCGTTAACGGCAGGAACTTTTTCACCATTTCTTCCACCTTCGCACCGTTTATAGCGGTAATTATGTCTCCTATTCTGAGGTTATCTTTCACGCCTAGTGTGTCATTATAATAGGCGGTTACAACCAGTTTGTTCTCAATAAATTTTGCCTGGAACGGCGGCGCATATTTGCCCCGGTAATCGCTCAGTCCCTGCGCGGCGCTCCAAATATTGGCATGTGTATCATGCACGCTGGCAATCATCTCCATCGCGGCCACATCATATTCCATCGCATTCTTCGCCGCCAAAAATTTGGGGATCAATCGGGGCAGCACATTACTCCAGTCCTCTCCTATCAAATATTTATCAGGGAAGAAATATTGGATCATGTTCCAATAACGGAACAAAGCCAGCAGCCTGTAGCCTGCGTCGGGATAAAGCATTTCCTTATAGGGCAGCTCGTGGCTGAAATCAGGATTGCCCACCTGCGCCATCGCGATATAATAATTTTGGCGGTTATCGTTGTTGTGTAAAATAAAGTTCAGCTTATCCGCCAGCGATGCGCTCACCACCGAACGGTCAAAGATCTCTCCGTAATCCGGTTTTTGAGCCACATCTTTTTCGTCAAAAGGTTTGCAAATGCTGCAAACCGCAGGCTTGCCCAGCTTATCTACCCATTGTTCAATTGCTGCGCTGGCCTCTGCATAATTTTTGGCTTTTATTACTGACGGCATTACCCTGAATAATTCCGCATCCATGTTTACGTCGCCTGCGGCAACTTTCGGCAGGTGATATTTGATGAATCCCCAAACCTGGCATAGCAGCGCGAGGTTTTTTATTTGCTGATCAGTGGGCACAAAATCCACCATACCCGTTCCTTGCGAAAAAGCCATATCTTTTTGGGCGTTGAAAAGTTCAGGCGTTTTAGGTTTTAATTTTTCTACCGGCGTGTCGTCTATATACACCTGCACATCGCTGAACCATATTTTGCCCTTACCGCTCAATAAAGCCCCTGCATTAATGTTAACGGCATTTTTGTCATCGTAAGGCAGGGTTATAGTATATTCCTTCCAGTCGGTAGTGCCGTGGATGTTTTGGTCCTGCATGTTATTAAAAGAGGCCGTACCGTCTATCCGCAGCCAAAAGCCGGCATAGCCTGTCACGTTCTCTGTTTTCAAATAGCCTTTCAGCTTTATTTCATGGCCCTTAAATGTGTAGGGGATCACGCAGTCATAGGCCCCAAAATTGCCGTCGGTGGTTTTTGAAGCGATGATAAGCGCAGGTTTGCCATTTTGCCCGCCGGCGCTGTCCAATTTAAAATCGTAGTTGGCTTTGTCGCCCATAAAATTATCCCAGGCCACCGGGAGCTTACTTGCTGCGTCGATCTTTTTAAAATCTCCATTCAGCACAACAGACTGTGCGGCAGCATAATCAGATAAAAAAAAGAGAAAAAGCAGGACAAAGAAATTGCGAAGGTTCATTACGAGGTTTGTTATTTAGGCTAAAAATAGATTTTAAAGAGTTAAACGCCGAACATTTAACATTATTTTGCATTTGGGGAATAATGGGCTGTTATCGCGGCTGTGGTTTGGCGGCCCCTCAACATAGGGGCGAAACCTGGGGCGAATGCTATTCGCCCGCTACTGTTGTACAACCGTTGCACCTTGTTGCAACCTTTACAACTCATTACAACCTTTACAACTTAATTAACCACCACGTATCTTTGCCCGATGGAAACTGCTACCTATTCTACATTCAAGACCGAATTCCGCGTACGACCGGATGATATCGATATGTTCCACCACGTGCATAACAGTAAATATTTCGACTATGTCCTCGCCGCCCGGTACGACCAGATGGAACGCTGCTACGGCATGGCCATGGAAAAATTTATGGAGCGCGGCTTTGGCTGGGTGGTGCGCACTGCCTATGTTGATTATAAACGCGCGCTTGCCATGGGCGATTATTTCATCGTCAAAACCGGCATCGAAAGTATTGACGATAAGGGTTGCCGGGTGAAATTTACCATTACCAATAAGGCCACCAAAAAGATATCGTGCGACGGGTGGTTTGATTATACCATGATTGATATGCAAACCGGGCGTGCAGCTAAGGTGCCCCAGGATATCATTGCGCATTACACGATTTAATGAAATTGAATTTCTCACTTATATTTGGTGAATAAAAACATGTAAGTATGCCAAAAGCAGGGTACCTGAAAGTATCACACCATATCTTATTATATACTTTAGTTTTAACAGCCATCGGGTTAAGCTTTTCAGGCTGCCAGAATTCATCTCAATATACGACGCCACGGCAACCAGATAGCGCCGCTTACGGCCCTGCCCATTTCGGGATGTTGAAAAGTGATTTTTTTAAGGCTGTAGGGGATACTTTAACTACTATCGACAATAGTCTTTTCGAACTCAAACCACATTTCAGTTCCCGGGGAGAGCTTTACGAACTTATAATCCAATCACAGGATGAAAAGTATTCGGATTATAAGACAACTTTGGACACGGATTTAAAGACTCTTATCGATAAAATGATCAGCTTGTATGGAAATCCCACGAGGTATTTTACTTTACCCGAACCTGATGATTTTTCGTTTTTCTCGAGAGCGCGCTGTATCTGGCGTTTCCCAAAAAAAAACATTGATATTTCGGTGATACAACTTGGAAGTATGGACGGTTCGCCATATCACAATAACCTGCGCTTCCGGGCGATTTGCCAGATTACAAACATTCCTATGCAACGCGTTGAAGAAGAGGAGCAGCTTAACTATTTCTTAAAAAACCGGAAAAAGTAACGGGTTTAGCTTTTGTAACAAACAAATGTAAGCCTGTTATTTGCCATCCACAGCGTTCAGCACGCTGATGTCCTTGTCCTTTAACAATTCCGCGTAGTTGGTCAGCACAAACTTCTTCCCTTCCATAGCTTTAAATTCCGGCGAAAGTATTGCATTGAGCTCGGTCTGACGATGGAGGCTGCTGAGGGGCTTGCCATTTTTATCGTTCATCATGTTGCTGTTCATATCAAAAAGTGCGTCCATTTCGCCGCCGGGTGTTGCGGCATGTATAACCAGCAGGTTAGGGCGGTCGGGATTCAAATGGCTCACATAGGCTAACAAAGCGCTTTTCTTGGTCGCGACCGGTTCTCCCCACATCTCTTTATAAGTTTCGTGAAAATAGGTCACAGTACTTAGCGGTGATATGGCCAGGTGGTATTTATGTGCCAGCTTCTCGGTCAGGGCCCTTAATTCCGGAGTCGACAACGCCACGCCCATGTGCGGATCAATATAAGTAATCTTTAGCCCGGATTTTAAGGCCCGCTCTATTTGCGCCGAAAGTTCCTTTTCTACTTCATCGATCCGGTAACCGCTTTTGCCAAACGCCGTAGTCGACTGATAAAAATAGCCCAGCGAATCAACCAAACTGGGCACTGCACTGCGGCCAAGTACCGGCCCCCAACGATAATCTCTCCACTCATTGGTGAGCGTAAGGTGTACGCCGACGGTTACATTAGGATAGTTTTTTAAAATCCGCACAGCCTCAAGATACCAGGGGCAGGCAAATTGCAATGAAACGGAAACAGGCGCCCCGGTTTTGGCAAACGCTTCAGCGGCCATATTTACGGAGTGGTTCATGCCGATATCATCGAGGCGGATGAGTAATTGCGGCAATTTGTTGTTTGTGGCCTGTGCTGCTGCGCCCCATGCCGCGGCAGTGAGCATCATAACGGAGAAATACCTCAGGAAAAATTTCATCGGCGTAAGATTGATCGGCCAATTTACAAATAACTAATCACCAATGACAAATGACTTATGACCAATGACCACATTGTCACAATCCCGTTACGCCCGGCGTCTTGTATAATGCTATTTATTTCCATTAATTTGAAGCTGTAACTGATCATCATTATTACCCAAACACATGAATAAATTCCTATTCACGGCTGGTGCATTATTTGCCGCCTTAGCCGCCTCCGCCCAGCAGGGCCCGGTTTTAACCGACAAGGATTACGCCCACGCCGAAAGCTTTTTAAACTATGGCACCGAGCCGTTCATCGATCATGCGGTGGTGCGGCCCAACTGGCTGCCCGGTGACAAATTTTGGTTTCGCGACCTGGATGCGCATGGCAGTGAGTTTATTTTGGTCGATCCGGCTAAAAAATCCATCTCGGGCGTTTTTGACCAGGGTAAACTGGCGGCGGCTCTTTCCACCGCTACCGGCAAGCAATACGAAGGCCTGATGCTGCCATTTGAAACCTTTTCTTATTCGGCTGATGGAAAATCGGTCATTTTCCGGGCTGATGGCAAGCAATGGAAATGCGACCTTGGCAGTTACCAGGTTGTGCCCGATACCGAAAAAATGGCAGCCGGAAAGGCGGGCACCGGCTCGGGCAGAAGGTTCCGCGGTGGGCCAAGGAATGAAGTCGCTTCGCCGGATGGCAAAAAAGCAGCATTTATACGCGACTGGAACCTGTGGGTACGTGATGAAGCTACCAAAAAGGAAACCCAATTAACCATGGACGGCGTGGAAAATTATGGCTACGCTACCGATAATGCAGGCTGGAAACAGGGCGACGGGCCAATATTGCGCTGGTCGCCGGATTCAAAAAAGATAGCCACTTTTAAACAGGATCAGCGTAAGGTGAGCGACATGTACCTGGTGACCACCAATGTGGGTAAACCGACTTTAAAAGCCTGGAAATACCCTTTGCCCGGTGATAAAGAAATCCCGATGATACAACGGGTGATCATCAATGTCGATCAGCCCAAATTAATTGCAATAGATGTTCCTGCCGACCCGCATCGCGCCAGCTTAAGCGATGACGTGGCAAGCAGCGGCACTTTTGATGATGTGGACTGGAGTGAAGACGAAAGCCAACTGGCATTCGTTTCTACCTCGCGCGACCATAAAGACGAAAAGTTCCGCATTGCTGATGCCAATACCGGTGCGGTAAAAGAGGTTTTTGAAGAAACGGTACCGACGCAATATGAATCGGGCTGGGGTAGCATTAACTGGAAATTCCTGCCCAAAACAAATGAGATCATCTGGTTTTCGGAACGGGATAACTGGGGGCACCTCTATTTATATGATGCAGCAACCGGCAAGGTCAAAAACCAAATTACCAAAGGCGACTGGGTGGTAATTCAGATGCTTTATGTGGATGAAAAGAAACGAGAGATCTATTTCCTGGCTGATGACCGCGAGCCCGAAAATCCTTATTTCACCCAGTTTTGCAAGATCGGTTTTGACGGGAAAAACTTAACGGTACTCACTCCCGAAAGCGGCAACCATGAGATCAATCTATCACCGTCGAAAAATTATTTTATCGATACTTATTCAAAACCAGATGTGCCGCCGGTTACCGTTTTCCGTGATATGAATGGCAAACTGATCACGACGGTTGAGAAAGCGGACATCTCGAGGCTACAGGCTACAGGATGGAAACCGGTAACCCCTTTTTCGGTAAAGGCGCACGACGGCAAAACCGATATTTACGGACTGATGTTTACCCCTACCAACCTCGACCCAAATAAAAAATATCCCGTTGTTGATGGCATTTACCCTGGTCCGCAGGGCGGCAGCGTGGGCAGCTGGTCGTTTGCGGCATCGCGGGGCGATAACCAGGCACTTGCTGAATTGGGCTTTATTGTGATACAGATAGAAGGCACCAGCAACCCACTGCGTTCAAAAAGCTTTCATGATATGAGCTATGGTAATATGGCTGAAAATACCCTCCCCGACCAGATCACCGGCATTAAACAGCTTGCCGATAAATACAGCTATATTGATACGACGCGTGTGGGCATCTGGGGCCATTCGGGCGGCGGATTTGCTACCGGGGCCGCCATGTTCCGCTATCCCGATTTCTTCAAAGTGGGCATCGCCGAATCAGGCAACCATGATAACCGCAACTACGAGGACGATTGGGGCGAACGCTATGACGGCCTGGCTGCCAACTCCAACTATGAAGCACAGGCGAATGAGCTATACGCCAAAAACCTGAAAGGTAAACTATTGCTGGCGCATGGATTGATGGACAATAACGTTCCGCCAGAAAATACGATGCTGGTGGTGGATGCACTTGAACGCGCCAATAAAGATTACGACCTGATCGTGTTCCCCAACAGCCAGCATGGATACGGGCCGTTTAGTAGCTATATGATGCGCCGGCGATGGGATTATTTTGTAAAGAATTTGCTGGGCGGTACACCGCCGAAGGAATACGAGCTGAAGGCGAAGCCGGATCCGAGGAATGTCGGGAGATAAAATTTAAAAAAGCTAGTTGTGCTGTCCGCCAATTGGCATATCAGCATATCATCAGACAGGTAACCGTGCGACAGGTAGCCCGTATATCGGTGACCCGGCGCTTGGTTTACCCGTCTCTTTTTCACCGAACATGTGGGGTGCTGAAACAAGTTCAGCATGACTACGGGGGTTATTTCTTCAACCTGTACCCTAACGCCACCTCAAACAAACCTGTAACTATAAACGCTACAGCGATCAGCAAGTCGATAGTGACGGCGCCAAATATGGGTTTAAATATGATGGCCAGGGCGAACAGCACCACAATGACCCCGCCGGCTGTTAAAAACCAGTTGCGGCCGGTAAGCCTGGAGAAGCTCATTAACGAGATCCCCCTGAACAGGAACCACAGGCCCACGATGATACGCAGGATGTCCTCGCTGGTACCGATATGCCCAACGAGGATGATACCTAGGATAATATTGATGACCCCAAGCAGTAAATGCCATGCGCGGCTGCCCTGATCGCGGTCGCGGATCACGCGCAGCAGTTCAAATATCCCCGTAAGCAATATCGCCAGGCCAAATAAAAAGCCAAGCGCTGCAAAGCCTGCTATCGGTGCAAACAGCATATAAATGCCCAAAACGAGCAGGATAGCGCCCTGTAGCATAAACACCCACCAATAACGCGGGCGGCGTGGTACGATCGATTCCATTAAAATGCTTTTTAGGGAAACCCCGTTTAATCAGGAAAGTTTTAAGTGTTAAAAAATACCAAACTTAAAATTAGCAGCCGGACTATTCTTAAATTCACAGTTAACAAAACTTTTCGTTTAGATTTATCTGGCACCCTAAAATTTTCCTAATATTTAATTTTATAATTACTTGGAAAGTTTATTCCGGCCACTTACATTTACACCAATAAACCATTTATCATAAAAGGCGTTTACCGAAAAGCCCAAACAGAGTAGGTATCATTTTTTCTAAACCTTGTATTATGGCAAGCCCTGTTACACCTGTTGCACCTATTACTTATGTTAAAGCTACTGACCAGCAGCACATGTTATTTTTGTTTTTCCCGGTAAAGCATGAAGCAAAAGCCGAAGCCCTCGAAAAAGTAAGCCAGCTTCAGCACCACATTATGGCCCGTTCTGCTGCCGAATCCGGGCCTGATCTGCGCGCATCAACCGGCGTTCATTTTTTCATGTTTTACCTTTTGCTTGACGGACATAATCCCGGTTTGCCGGTGCCCAGTTTTCAAACCTTTCCGGGGAAACACCTGTTGGTGGTTCAGTCGATCTATGATGCTGATTTCGCGCCCTATATCAGTTCATTTGTTAATGTTCCGGCTATTGCCGAAGGTCTTGACAACATACTTAAGATCATGGACGAAACCGGTATACCCGGCGTTGACCCCAAGGGCGCTAACTCCGCATATACAATATTGAAAAACGGCGGTGTAGCCAAAGACCCGGCCGCATTTTATTGCCTGCTGATGCGTTATAACTTTGCCGATCCAACCATACCGGCGTCAATCAAATCGCCGCTTACCAATAAATATATTTTAGGCGGAACATTCCCCGGGCTAACCGTCGGAAAAATTTTACAAAATTATCAGGATGCCGAGTCGCTTTGGCCATCCAAGCCGGTTGAGATCGAATTTGGCAAATCTTCAAAACCCAATTGCCCGTAACGACATAAGGATATTCATTATAGGAACAGGCTGTTTCTGACCGGGAACAGCCTGCCTGTTATTTGCTTGTTTAATCACTAAAATACTTACTCGAACCGATATGAATGCCGATCAACTCGCCGATATGGAGGACATCCAGGGGCTGATACTGCGGGGTTATAATTTCAGGTACCTCAGGTACATTATTTTCATCATTGCCGATGTGCAGGGCGCCCGGGATTTTTGTGCCGACCTGCTGCCCGGCAATGGGAAACCCATGTGCATCACTAATGCCGAGCCATGGCCAAGCGGTGTGAAGCCCGAATATTGTTTGAATATAGGCATTACCTACCACGGAATGCTGCAACTTATAGGGCAAACGGACTGCGACACCGTGGCCCGTGGCAGTGGAGCGCTTTTCCCCATCTTCCAGGCCGGCGCTACCGACACATACAACGTACAGCAAATTGGAGATACCGATGCCAGCGCCCCCGAAAATTGGTGGGAAAGATCGGGAGGATGGCTGTTAAAAACGGCACCCTCGGCGGATGGCAGCGAGTTGCACTTGCAGCTAACCCTGTTTACGCACAACCCCGCTTCGCGCGAAGCGCACTATCAAACCCTTTTGAGCATGATCCCGGCAGCAAATGGTAAACCGTCAGTTGTTCCGGCCTTCTTTATGGACTCGGACCCCATTGCTGTGGGGGAAGACCTGGATTATATCCATTTTGGCTACAAGGATAGTTTATCGCAGCCACGCATCGGCAATACCCTTTGGAACAAAAAGGAAGTAAGGCTTTTGACCGGCGTGAGCACCATTGACGACCGGCCCATTGTACCGCTTTACCGGTTTGCGATTGCTACCAACGCACCTTCATACAATGCCCATAAACTTTTGGAGAATGGCACTTTTGCCGCCTTCCGGCTGCTTTACCAGGATGTGAGCGCCTTTAACCGTTTCATCAACTCGGATAAAAATACCCCGGCGGAACTGGTAGCCGCAAAAATGTGCGGACGGTGGTTTGACGGTACACCCCTTATTCTATCGCCCGACGGCGAAGACAAAACGTTAAAGGGTTTTGATTATACCAACTTTAACTACCTGGCGCCCACCCCTAATCAAAAGCCTCCGCGCCTGCCTGACGCGCTCGGCGAAATGTGCCCCTATGCGGCGCACATCCGCAGATCAAATCCGCGCGATGATAGCGGGGTAACCGGCAATAACCCGCCAAACGAAATTCACCGTGTATTGCGGCGCGCCAGCCCCTATGGGCCGCCCTATAAAGCCGGCGAGCCCAAAGATATCCAGCGCGGCCTGGTGGGCTTATTCATCGGGGCCAATCTAACGGATCAGTTCCAGTTTATCATGAGCCAGTGGATAACCAACGGGGGCTTTCGTTACCCGGATAAATCGCCAAATTCAAGTGGCGTCGACCCGCTTTTCGGGCCGCAGCCAAGCGACGGCGCCCCTGATGACAAGGACTTTGCCTATAATACCGGCAAGGGCTATAAGGTTATCCCAGGCCTTGAACGCTTTATACGGACTGATGGCTGCCTGTACTTATTTTTACCGGGCATAACAGGACTTAAATATTTATCGGAAGGAAAGATACCTACATAGTACGAAGGCAAGATATGCCCAATTGAATCTCGAACCATGAATATTGCATGGCTCCCTGTTACTTCCAAAATGAAGGGGTTACAGTGGTGCCCCTTAACGTGCAATCAACGCAATCGGGCCTGCTATAATAATAACCGGTTATGGAAGGTGGAGATCCTGACGCCCTTGTTGGCACATAAACCAAAGGTGGGTCGATCAACACATTCTGCACCTCATTGTATCCCTGGCTATTTGAAAAAAGCGCCTCATCCTCCTCGCAATCAAAAGGATAGGTCGGGAACCAGGTTTTGGGCAAAACATTATAGTTAATAAATATCCGTTTTGATTGCGCATTGGTAGCTGTAATGTAACCAATTACCGGTTCATTAACGTTTGATACGCTATGTATGTTCCCCACAAGTTGTGAAGGCTGGGCGTCGAAAATACTGCCGAGCTGTTCGGTATTCTTTTTCAGGTTCGTATAAAACGAGTAGGCATCGGGTGTCAAGGCATATTGCTTTACCAATATGGAATATTTCATCTCGATTTTTTCAGAGGTCGAAGGTATCTTTGTTAAAGGACTCTGGTATACGATATCCTGGCTTAATTTGGCTGTCGACGATAATAGTATATTGGAAGAAGAATCATTTGCAAAGCAAAAATATACTGATTTATTAATATCGCGGGGAACAATAGCATCACCCGCGGCATTAAGTACATAGTCCGATTTGTATTTTGCATGAAATATCCAGGTTTCCTTATATTCCCAACGGTAATAATGGGTGTTGTTTGCCGGATCATGTGCATTTACATAAAGTTGTAACCCGTCATTTTGTATGATGTATCCTATGCTATCTATCGGCGGTGTTGGCTTTACTTCTACAAAATCAGATAGATATTGATGCCCGTCTCCGGTTTTAATTCGCAGACGGTATTTTTGCGAAGCCGGAAGATTTAGGCCCGCTGTGCTATAGTTACCGTCGCCTTTGAGGTCGGCTAGCGGATAGGTATTATTTTGGTCGCTTTCCACAGTAACTACAGCGCCTAATACCGGGTTTACAGGGTTTGCATTATCCAGGTTAACGGTTTGGCTCAATTTTATGATCGTTGAATCGCTTCCTGAATTAATTTGCCCCTCAACCACCAGGTAACTGTTTGGTGCAGCTATTACGGTAGGGTTAAATGGTTTTTTGCAGCATATAAGGGATAAGACTAGGAGACAAAAAGCATTGCGCAGATTTTTCATATAACAGGGGATTTCACGGATTTACGCAGGTTTATTAATAAAGATAAGCTAAATTGGTTAAGCAAATATATATCATAAGCGTTGATAAGAGATATCACTCCAGACCGATCAACCCGCTCCAATGACCAATGACTAGTGACCAATGACTAATTACCAATCCCCCCCTCAATCAGTTCGCCATAAAATTCAGCCAAATCCATCCCTGCGGCCATAACCTGCTGCGGGATCAGGCTCGCTGCCGACTGCCCGGGCGTGGTATTTACTTCGATAAAGTAAAAATCGCCGGTCCCTTCCAGCAAAATGAAATCAATCCGCACCATGCCTTTGCAATTCAGTCGCAGGTAAATCTCTGTCAGTATCTCAGCGATCTCGTCATTCTTTTCCGCAGACAAATCTGCGGGCGTAATTTCTTCTGACGCGCCGGCGGTGTACTTGGCTTCGTAATCAAAAAATTCCTTTTTGCTGATGATCTCTGTCGCGGGCAATACCACAATTTTACCGTTCAGGCGGGCCACTCCCCTGCTAAACTCCCGCCCCTTTATAAATTCTTCCACCAAAACCTGGTCATCTTCGTGAAAAGCGCGGGTAAGTGCATCAGGCAAACCAGCTACATTATGCACCTTGCTCATGCCCACGCTGCTGCCGCCGTTATTGGCCTTTACAAACAGCGGAAACTTAAGCGAGGCCGCAATAGAGGCCACCTCGTGCATATCGTCCTTAAACAGGCGCATTGACCTGGCTGTGTGAAGCCCGTGGATGCCTTCAACCAAAGCTTTGGTATAAGCCTTGTTCATGGTGATGGCCGAGGTAGTGGCATCGCAGGTATTGTACGGTATGCCCAGCATATCCAGGTAACCCTGCAGTTTGCCGTCTTCGCCGGGGGTGCCGTGTATGGTAATAAAAGCAAAATCGAATTTTATTTTTTGGCCGTGCAGTATAATGCTGAAGTCGGATTTGTCCACATTAACGGGCCCGGCTGTTGATTCGTAAAACCAGCGGTCGCGGTTGATCAATATCGTATAAACCTTATACTTTTCCGGGTCTAAATTAGCTGCAATGTTTTTTGCGCTGTTGATTGATACTTCATATTCGCCGGTAAAACCTCCGGCGCAAAGGGCGATGTTTTTGGTTTTCATGATCGATCAAAGATAAAATTTGATTTCGGATGTCGGATTTGCGATTGCGGATTTTTTTATGAAGAAATTTGTTTGATTTTGGATGTCGGATTTTTCGCGACCGCCTTTTTAAACGGAGCTCAACAGGGCTCCGCCGCTAGCGATTTCGGATTTTTTATAAGGAAATTTTTATCAGATCAGCATTGGAATCAACGTTCGACGGGGTCGTTCAAAATATTTTACTCGCACAGTAGTACTAACCGGCCCTCTATACGACTATTGGCAAATAAACCATACCAGGCCAAAAGGCGACCAATTCCTGACACCATGATATTTCGAGGTAAAGTAACCTTAGTGAAGCTGTTTTTTTGTTTATTTATTTTTTTGCCTGCCGGCGTGGCCGCGCAGGTGAGTGTTTCGGGCAGGGTGGTTAACCAGGCTGATAACAAACCCATACCCGATGCAAGCGTGTTTTTCAACAACTCTTCTGTAGGCGTTAAAACTGCCGCCGACGGCGCTTTTTTATTGAATAATGTAAAACCGGGCAAGTACGACCTGGTGATATCTGTCGTCGGTTTTCAAACTTACAGTCAACCCATCACTGCCGAAAACGGTAAACTGGACTTGCCGGTTATTTTACTATCGCCCAAAACAATAGCCTTAAGCGAAGTAAGCGTAAAGTATATACCCGACCCGAACCGCGACAAATATTACAGCCGGTTTAAAGATGAATTCCTGGGGACATCATGGCGCGCCGCCGATTGCAAAATAATGAACCCGGAAATGCTCGACCTGGCCTATAATGACACCCTGAAAACGCTCACTGCCTCCTCGGAAGATTTTTTAAAGGTTGAAAACGATGCCCTTGGTTATAAAATCAAATACCTGCTCAAGGGTTTTTCAAAAAACACTTTTGCACCGGCAGCACAAAAGGTACAGTTTAATGGTTCGGTCCTGTTTGAAGAGATGAGCGGAACCACGGGGCAGCAAAAACGCTGGCAAAAAAGGCGGCTTGACGTTTACGAAGGGTCGCTGATGCACTTTTTGCGCTGTGTCCTAAATAATACATTTGAAGATGCAGGTTTCCAGGTATACCGGATGCTCAACTCGCCCGATCCGCAACGGCCGGCTGATAGCGTAATATCGGCTAAAGTCAAACTCTTTCAACAACTGGCTAAAAGGAGCGAAAAGTATGCCGATTCGCTGAATTACTGGCAGCAAAAGGCCAGTGCGCCTGCATTTACGCAGATAAGGGATCCAAAAGCTTTGAAACAAGGCGACCTGGTAAAGCTAACCGGCGAAAAGGGATTATACGCATTATCGGGGAAAGCGGGCTCGTTGCTGGTGGTCTATTACAAAAATCACAATATCAATAGCGAAAAACCGGGTGAACTTTATGATCCGCTGGCAAAGTTTAATACCATTATCAATTTTAACAACACCAATGCTTTTTTTGACAGGAATGGAAAAATTACCGACCCCGCCGCTATTTCGCTTGATGGGTCCTGGGCCAATTACCGTTTGGCAGAACTACTACCTGTAGATTACGACCCATCAGCAAACGGCCAGCAGGATACCGCCAAAACAGCGAATTTATTCGCAACGGAGGCTAAAACCGCCGACGACGACAGTTTGAAAAACAGCCTGCTGGCCCTGAAAGCAAAAAGCGACAGCACTGGTATCAAATTAATACCAGAAAAACTTTACCTCCAATTCGATAAACCTTATTACGCCATCGGCGATACGATTTGGTTTAAAGCTTACCTCCTCAACAACTTTTTAACCGCCTCGGACAAAAGCGGGATGCTGAATATCGACATTGCCAACGACAGTAATAAAGTGGTCAGGCAATACCGTTTCCAGGTGCGGGGCGGTTTAACCTGGGGCAACTTCAGCCTTGATAAAAGTTTCAGGCCGGGCGCCTATACATTGCGCGCCTATACACGCTGGATGCGCAACTTTGGTGATGACGCCTTCTTTTATAAAACCTTTGACATAACCGGTGCAATCGAAACCCAACTGCTGGCTGGTGTTAGTTTTAATAATTCAAATAACAATTCTTCAATAACGGCAAACTTGCGGTTCAGCACGATGAGCGAAATGCCTTTTGCCGTGCAGCCTGTAACCTTGCAGGTAATAAATGACGGTAAGCGCCTGTACAGGCAAAAATATTTAACCGGGGTTGATGGCGGGCTTAATGTGAATTTCAACCTGCCGCCAAAACAGATTAACCTGGCTATCGTTGCCGAAAATGATAAGCGAGAGCGATTGGCCGTTATACCGGTAACCGTAAACACTCCCCAAAATGCCGACGTTCAGTTTTTACCCGAAGGCGGCAGCCTGGTTGCGGGATTACCGGTGCGGGTTGGGTTTAAGGCTATTGGCGAAGACGGCAGAGGCCTGGATATTTCGGGAATTATAATTGATCATAGCCAAAAACAGGTGGCGGCCTTCCAATCGCTGCATAAGGGCATCGGAAGCTTTGATCTGGAAGTGAAACAAGGTGAAAGTTATACGGCGCAGGTTACCTTGCCGGGCGGCGCGGTTAAGCAGTATGCGTTGCCGGCGATTACAAGCATGGGCACAACGCTGGCGGTAAAAAATGAAATGGACAGCGATTCGCTTGTGGTCACTGCCGCAACGTGCGGGGGCGTTTCGGCGTCCGGCAAAAGTTATTTTATTGTAGGGCGCGCACGCGGCATTGTTTGTTATGCTGCAATAGTCAATTTCCACGCAAGCAATTCGGTATCAAAAAAGGTGGCAAAAAGTTTATTTCCTGGCGGGATAGTACACTTCACCCTGATGACCCCGGCCTACCAACCCCTCAACGAACGGCTTGTTTTTATCGACCGGCATGATAACCTGCGAATAAATGTGCTTACCGATAAAACGGTATATGGTAAGCGCGACAGCATTAACATGAAACTAAAAGTTACTGACGCCGACGGCGCCCCCGTAAGCGGCGATTTTTCGATGGTGGTAACCGACAATGCGCAGGTTAAGCCCGACACCCTGGATGAGGTAAACATCGAAACACGCCTGCTGCTTACGGCAGACCTGAAGGGATACGTAGAGCAACCAGCTTATTATCTTTCAGCAAAAACTGCCGCCACATGGCAGTCCCTGGATAATCTTTTGCTCACCCAGGGCTGGGCGGGGTACCATTGGGACCAGGTAACGCACCCGCCGGCACTCCCCTTTCAACCTGAACGGGATTTTGTGGTTACAGGCCACGTAACCAATGTGCTGAATAAACCGGTAGCGGGTACGGATATAATGCTTTTCTCAAAATCGCCGTCGATATTGATCGACACAGTAACAGATAAAAATGGCAAGTTTATTTTTGACCGTTTGCCCAGGGTGGACACGCCGGTATTTATTTTGCGGGCGGTAAACAGACGAGGAAAAAGCTTTAACGTGAATGTAAGCCCGGAAGAAATACCCGCCCCCGCGTTTAACGCGCCGACCAGTCCGTTGTTAATGCCCTGGTACGTTAATATCGACGATGCCTTAAAAAATTTCACCAAAAACGCAGCGCTTACCCACCAGCAGGAGCAAAACTTTGAAGCCCGTGGCCGGCTGCTAAAAGAAGTAAAAATAACCGCAAAAAAAATTGTTAAAGGGTCGCAAAATTTGAACGGCTCAGGCAATGCCGACCTTGTTTTAGACGAAAAGGACCTGGAGGCGCAAGGCAAAAAGACCTGGCTGCAGGTGCTGGAAGAGCGGATTGGCGGGTTTAAGGAAGGGTATTTAAAAGGCGTTGGGCTATGGACGTTTATACAGGACATTAAAGACGAAGTGGATTTGAATGGGCTGCCTACCAGTTATAATTTCCATTGGTTTTTTATCCACGATAAAGCCGTTAAGATATATGTTGACGGCATCTCGATTACCGAGGAATACCAGGGCCGGCGGCCGCAAATTTTAACATTTCCGGAGGAAGGATATTCCATTATGAAAGGCTTTTTAAACAGCACCGTCACCGAGGACATTAAAGGAATCGAGTTGAATTTTACCGATAAATATAGCGCTACATACCTGGCCCATTTTGCCGGGTCAAACATTATTCCGATGGATGCTATTGCCTTTATCGAAATCACAACCCGCTCGGGCCATGGACCCGTTACAGATAATACGCCGGGCATGTATTTGTACAAACCGCTGCCCATTAGCTGGCCGGCTGCATTCTATAAGCCTAAGTATACGGTGAACGACACATTGAAAAACCACCTGGACCTGCGCTCCACCATCGATTGGGAGCCCAACATCGTTACGGATGCCAACGGCGAAGCCCGGGTTGGGTTTTATACGGCTGATCAGTTTTCAACATATACCGTAACCATCGAGGGAACTGATATGAACGGCCGGCTGGGTTACCTGAGGAGGCAGATAAAAGTTGCTGTAGATAAAGAACGGACAAAATAGCAATGAAAAGGATACTCCCCATATTACTTTTCATCCTGTTTGCCTGCTACCATACAAGTTACGGCCAAAGCGATAGCGTCGCGAAATTTATTTCAAGGCTAAACGCATTGTCTGCAAATCCGTCAACCGAAAAAGCTTTTCTCCAATTCGACAAACCGTATTATGCCCTCGGCGATACCATTTGGTTTAAAGCCTACTTGTTTAATAATTTACTCTCGCCTTCCGCTAAAAGCGGCATCCTGAATATAGATATCGCCAATGACAGCAATAAAGTGATCAGGAAATACCGCCTGCCCGTAGCCTCGGGGCTAACATGGGGTAATATTGTTCTCGACGACAAATATTCAGCCGGTACTTATACGCTGCGCGCCTACACCGATTGGATGCGCAACTTTGACGATGACGGTTTTTTTTATAAAACCTTTACGGTTGGCGACACTGGCAACGGGCAGTTGCTGGTCAATGCTAACTTAGTTTTGTCACAGACCAACGGCGCTTCTTCAGTTGATGCAAAATTGACATTCAGCACCATAACCGGGCTACCATTCGCAGTGCAGCCGGTAACTTTGCAGGTGAACAACGATAACAAACGCCTCTACGCTCAAAAATACCTTACAGGGGTTGACGGCGGCCTTGATGTAAATTTCATCCCGCCGCAAAAGCCGGTAAACCTGGCCATCGTTGCGCAAAATGATAAAAAAGAGCGCCTTGCAACTATTTCGGTACAACTGAACCGGGCGCAAAATGCCGATGTGCAGTTTCTACCCGAAGGCGGCAGCATGGTTGGTGGTTTGCCGGCACACATCGGCTTTAAGGCGATAGGCGAAGACGGTAAAGGGCTTGACGTTTCAGGCACCATTACAGATCATAGCCAAAAACAAGTGGCCATATTCAAATCGCTCCATACCGGTATAGGGAGCTTCAACCTGGATGCAAAAGACGGTGAAAGCTATACGGCAAACGTTACTTTGCCCGGCGGGGCGGTGAAACAGTATGCACTGCCGCCCGTTAAAAATAAGGGTACTACGCTGCTGATCAAAAATGAACTGCAAAGCGATTCGCTGACGGTCACCATCGCACCCGGAGGGGATATGGCTGTATCGGGACTAGGCTATTTTTTGATCGGCCGTGCGCGCGATGTGGTCTGCTACGCCGCTATAGTGGCCATTCGTAAAAACAACCCGGTAATAAGAAAGATCGCCAAAAACAAATTCCCGACCGGGATCAGCCATTTTACGCTGATGACATCGACTTATCAACCCCTTAATGAGCGGCTGGTTTTTATCGATCATCACGACGATCTGCGAATAAAACTCCTAAATGTTAAACCGGTCTACGGCAAGCGTGATAGCGTCGGCCTGAAATTGCAGGTGACTGATGGCGACGGCAATCCGGTTGCCGGCAATTTCTCCATGTCTGTAACCGATGATGGGCAGGTTAGGAAGGATTCGCTGGAAGCTGAAAATATCACCACAAGGCTGCTGCTGACTGCTGACCTGAAAGGATACATCGAGCAGCCGGGATATTATCTTTCCGCCAAAACGCCGGAGGCCTGGCAGGCGCTGGATAACCTGCTGCTTACCCAGGGATGGGTGGGTTATGATTGGGCTAAAGCGTTTGACCCTCCGGCCCTCACCTACCACCCCGAGAAGGATTTAGGGGTTACCGGGCATGTTTTTAATGTGATGAACAAACCTGTCAAAAGCACTCATGTGCTGTTGTTCTCAAAATCTCCATCTATATTGCTGGATACCACGACAGACAACACCGGCAAGTTTGTTTTTGACCGCCTGCCGAAGGTGGACACCCCGGTATTTATTTTAAAAGCAGTAAACAAAAGCGGCAAAAGCTTTAATGTGGGCATCACCGTTGATGAAATACCCCCGCCCGTATTTGTAAAACCCGCTGCGCCTTTGACTGACCGCTGGTTTGTTAATATCGATAGCACATTACTTAAATACACTAAAAATGCAGCAGTTAAACAATTGCAGGATTATACGCCTGGAGGGCATTTGCTGAAAGAAGTTAATATCAAAGCAAAAAAGATCATTAAGGATTCGCAAAACCTGAATGGTTCGGGCAATGCCGATTTTGTGATGGACGAGAAAGACCTGGAAGCTGCCGGTAAAAAAACATGGCTACAATTACTGCAGGAAAATATATCAGGCTTTAGAGAGGGAATATTTACTAATGGAGTTCTTTCAAAAAGCCATAGCGAAAAAGCACAAAAAGATATGTTTTTATATTTGTATGTTACTGATTTTAAACCTGACCCAGTATTGCGTGAATGGTATTTTATTGGTGACAGGCCCATAAAGCTTATAGTTGACGGGATTTCTATTGATCAACTGATTGAAGTTAAAAACTTCCGAGATTTACACGATTATCTGTCGCATACCGCAGAGGATATAAAGGGGTTTGAGGTCATCAGTTCAACTAAGTTTGCGCTGACCTATTTGAACAGATATGATCCCCTTGACCCATATAGCGGCGTCCCGCTGACTATCGAAGCGATGTCCTTTAACCCGCCGATTGCGATCAGTCCCACCGATATAGCATTCGTCGAGATCACCACTCGTTCCGGCAATGGCCCGGGAATTGTTAATACCCCCGGTATGTACCTGTACAAACCCCTACCCATTAGCTGGCCAAAAGCATTTTACAAACCGAAATATACGCCAAATGATACTGCAAAAAACCATTTGGACCTGCGCTCCACCATCGATTGGGAGCCAAACATCGTTACCGATGCCAACGGCGAAGCAAAAATTTGGTTTTACACTGCCGACAAGCCCTCAACCTATACGTTAACCATTGAAGGAACGGATATGAACGGCCGGCTGGGCTATAAACAAGAACAAATAAATGTTGACACCACTAAACCAAAAGCCAAATAAAAATGAAACAGGTGTTTTTTATAATGCTGTTCACAGGAATGATCATTCGCGGCTATTGCCAGGATGATAGTGGTAAAAACACAATTTCACGGCTTACTACATTTTCTGAAAACCAGGTAACCGACAAACTCTACGTCCAGTTTGATAAGCCCTATTATGCCGTCGGCGATACCATTTGGTTCAAGGCTTACCTGCTCAATAACTTTTTACTCCCCTCGGCCAAAAGCGGCGTACTGAATATTGATATCGCGACGGACAGCAACAAGGTGGTTAAACAATACCGTTTCCCGGTGCGAGCCGGTTTAACCTGGGGGAACATCAGTTTAGGCGGCGTAGATTTTAAGCCGGGCACCTATGTTTTGAGGGCCTATACCAACTGGATGCGCAATTTTGGCGATGAGCAGTTTTTTTACAAAACCATTAACGTCAGCAGCGCAAGCACCGGTCAGTTGTTGGTAAACGCAGCCTTTGGAAATTTAACCACAAGCGGCGCCGATGCCATACGGGCCAAACTACTGTTTAATACAATAGCTGGTTTGCCTTATTCGGTTCAGCCGGTAACACTGCAGGTGGTGAATGACGGCAAACACCTTTACCAGCAAAAATACCAGACGGGGGTTGACGGCGGCCTGGATGTCAATTTCAACCCGCCCACAAAAACCGGGCATCTTAACCTAATTGCCGAAAATGCTAAAAAGGAAAGGTTGGCGGTTATTCCAGTTACGTTAAACCGGTCCCAAAACGCCGATGTGCAGTTTTTTCCCGAAGGCGGCCGCTTAGTTGCCGGACTGTCTGCGCGGATCGGCTTTAAAGCCATCGGCGAAGACGGCAAAGGCCTGGACGTTTCCGGGGTCATTTTGAATCAGGACCAAAAACAGGTTGTCGTTTTTAAATCGGCGCACAAAGGTATTGGCAGCTTTGATCTGGATATAAAAGAAGGCGAAACTTATATGGCCCATATTACGCTGCCTGGTGGTGTTGAAAAGCAGCTATTGCTGCCGGCAGTTAAACCCGCCGGCACTACGCTTTGGGTAAAAAATGAAATAGCGAAGGATTCACTTGAAGTTACCGTCGCCGGTAACAACATCGCAACATCCGGGACAGGCTATTTTTTGATCGGCCGTGCAAGGGGTATTGTTTGCTATGCGGCCGTTGTTAATTTTCATGAAAGTAATTCGGTATCAAAAAAGATCGCAAAAAGTCTGTTCCCCACGGGGATAACTCACTTTACTTTGATGACCACCGCATATCAACCGGTTAACGAACGGCTGGTTTATATTGACCGGCATGACGATCTGAAAATAAAATCTTCCGCCATTCAACCTGTTTATGGCAAACGGGACAGCGTTGGCTTAATATTAAAAGTTACTGATGCCGATGGCAATCCGGTAAGGGGCAGCTTTTCGATGGCAGTAACCGATGATGCGCAGGTAAAACAGGATACCCTGGATGCTGAAAATATAAGCACCCGCTTTTTGCTCAGCGCCGACCTTAAAGGTTACGTTGAGCAACCTGGCTATTATCTTTTTGCTAAAACTTCCGAAGCATGGGCCGCGCTGGATAATCTGCTGCTTACCCAGGGTTGGGTGGGTTACGACTGGGCGCAAGTGCTCGATCCTCCGTCTTTGAGCTTTCAACCTGAGCACGAATTCGGGGTGAGCGGCCAGGTTGTTAATGTATTAAACAAACCGGTTAAAGGCACAAACGTCTTATTATTTTCAAAATCACCCATGATTTTAATGGACACCTTGACGGACAATAATGGTAAATTTATTTTCAATCGCTTTCCTAAGGTCGACACCCCTGTTTTTATTTTAAAAGCGGTAAATAAACGCGGCAAAAGCTTTAATGTCGGCGTTAAAGTTGACGACATAGCGCCACCGGTTTTTAAGGCACGCCCTATGGGACCGACGATCCCCTGGTATGTTAACATAGACAGCAGCCTGGTAAACTACGCCAAAAACGCAGCCATTATGCAACAACAGCAAAGTTACCTGGCAAGCGGCCATGTGCTGAAAGAAGTAAAAATAACAGCAAAAAAAATTATAAAAGGCTCGCAAAACCTGAATGGGCCTGGCAATGCCGATTTTGTGATGGATGAAAAGGACCTGGAGGCGGAAGGTAAAAAAACATGGTTACAGGTGCTTGAGGAGCGCATAGGAGGCTTTAAGGAAAGGTATGGCCGGGTAAAAACACCGGCATGGAATTTTATACAGGACATCAAGCTCCCCCCGGATCCGGACAGACCCCCACCTGCTGGTACCGGTCTTGCTCACTGGTATTTCATTCATGATAAGCCAATAAAGATTTATGTAGACGGGATATCGATAACGGAGCTGCACCCGGCGCCAGACAATGGCGACCCCTACGACAATATGAGTGGCTTTTTAACTGGTACTACCGCCGAAGATATCAAAGGCATTGAGCTGAATTTTACGGACAAATACAGCGGCACCTACCTGGCTCATTTTAGCAGCGATTACAATATCGACATGGACGAGATTGCTTTTATCGAGATCACCACCCGATCGGGCCACGGACCTATTACGGATAACACCCCCGGCATGTATTTGTACAAACCTTTGCAGCTTAGCTGGCCGAAGCAATTTTACAAACCTAAATACGCGGTACAGGATACCGCAAAAAACCGGATAGACCTGCGCTCTACCATCGATTGGGAACCCAATATTGTTACCGATGCCAATGGAGAAGCTAAGATTTGGTTTTACACGGCCGATAAGCCATCAACCTATACTATGATCATTGAAGGAACAGATTTGACCGGGCATTTAGGGCATACGGAAGAAAAGATAAAGGTTGAGGTGGGCAAAAGTAATTGAATTAAATTCAGCAGAAAACGTCGAGACGCAATATTTTGCGCCTGGAGTGGCCTGGACGCAAAATTTTGCGTCCCTACCACTGCGTCACAAAATCATCTTGCAACAAGCCACCTGTAAAATCCCGGGAAATCCCCGTTCCATTGTTTTTCATTATGGCTGGCGCCTTTGATAATTACTACCGGCGCTTTGGCGTCATCTTTACCCTTAGCCCTGATCATGTCCGCCATCTTCTTCGTATCGGCAACCATGCTATCGCTCTCTGCATCGCCGCATACAAAATAAAACCGGGAATATGCCGGTAGTTTTTGCTGCCCGGCGTATTTATAAATATCCGGTGCGGCAATCCAAAACGCCGGCGAAAATATCCCGGCGTTTCCAAATACCTGCGGGTATTTCAGCGCTGCGTACATCGAGATGAGCCCGCCCATCGAACTGCCCGCAATAGTGGTGTGTTTAGCATCCGTTTCGGTGCGATAATGATTGTCGATATAAGGCTTCAGCGTCTTTACCAGGAACTCCACATAGTCACCCCCCCTGCCCTTGCCATATTTGGAATCATAGGGGTCGTATTCGGTTATTCTGTACTCGCCGCCATGATCGATGCCGACAATGATCGACTCCTGTTTATCCGTCATCTTATCCATTATTTCATCTATCCCCCACTCGCAATAACCCGAAGTATAGGCATCGAACAGGTTTTGCCCATCGTGCATATATATAACCGGGTATTTTGTTTTGGATGCTGCATATCCTGCGGGCAGATATATCCATACCCGGCGCTGGCGGCCAAGCTGCGGCATATCAAACTTTTCGCTAATGATGTGTACCTGCGCGCCGGCGGTGTGCTGTTTTTCAACCGGGGCAAAGTTATCCTGCCAGTTAGCAATGTTGAGCAGGATGGTTGTATCGCCGCCGATACTTATAGTGCGGTTATCGATCTGTTTTCCGTCGGCCGTGCTTTCCACTTTTTGCCAGTTTCCGCGCGTAACCTTAAACTGGTAAACACCTTTTGATAATTCTTTGTTAATATAGTATGAGCCATGTCCGTCGGTGTGCAGTTGCCATAGTGTATCGGCGGGGTTCCAGCCATTAAAACTTCCGGCCAAAAACAGGGGCAAATTTGCCGCCGGATCAGAGTGTACTTTTGACACAATGACGGGTGCGATTTTGCCTGTTTTAAACACTATTTTTTGTTGTGCTTTGAGCAAAAAATTTTGGGCAAAAAGCAAAAACGCGCAGAAAAATATTTTTTTCATCATTATAAAATGTTAAAACTACAGTTATTTTTCCGGGAACGTTCCCGGAAATGGGTTTAGTAAAAGTAAAATTATCAATTGTGTATTTTTTACACTCATTTTTTTTGTAAACTTTGTAAAATGTTAATTCAAAGCGGTTTTTATAAAAAAAATCAAAAAATAATAAGCTAAATTTATGTTTCTTTAAAGTTAAATCCCCTCTCTCAACAGGCCCAAAAATTATCTTTTATATAAAATTTGCAATTATTAAACCTAAGTGTAAATTAGTCACACGCTGTTTCAGCAAAAATAACAAACCAATTGTACCGGGCTTAATATGCCCTAATTAATTTACAAACTAAAAAGTATATGAGAAAAAATTACTCAAAAAAGTATGCTCTTTTGATTGCCTTTCTGATGATGTCGGTTATGGCATTTGCGCAATCAGGCGGCATCACTGGTAAGGTTGTCGATGAGACAAATCAGCCTATTCCCGGAGCAACCGTTAGTGTAGACGGTACCACCATCGGCGCCAGTACCGACGTCAACGGCAGCTACACCATCCACCTAAAAGCAGGTACTTATTCGGTCACTGCAAAATTTTTGGGTTATAACCCTTTAAAGAAAAGCGTAACAGTCGAAAACTCGGTAATCACTGTGGACTTTGCATTGCAGCCACAAAATACATCCCTTAACGAAGTAGTAGTAATAGGTTATGGTTCGGTCAGGAAAAAAGACCTCACCGGTTCAATTGCAACCGTTACCGAAAAAGATTTTAATACCGGTGACGTTACCACACCCGAACAATTGATACAGGGCAAAGTTGCAGGTGTTTCCATTATATCAAACAGTGGCGCTCCTGGCGCCGGCAGCCAGATCCTCATCCGGGGTGGCGCTTCGGTAAATGGCAGCAACCAGCCGCTAATTGTAATTGACGGCGTGCCCCTGAGCAATGACAATATTGCCGGCGCAGCCAACCCGCTTGACCTGATCAATCCGAATGACATTGCTTCGTTCTCCATATTAAAAGATGCGTCAGCAGCTGCTATTTATGGTAACAGGGCATCAAACGGTGTTATTTTAATTACCACAAAAAAGGGCCAGGCAGGCAAACCTCAAATTAACTTCAGCACCCAGTTTTCGGTTGGAAAGTTAACCAAAGAAGCCCCTATCCTATCTCCAGGTCAGTTTCGTTCGTACATACAACAATATGGCGACAGCGCACAAATAGCGCAATTGGGAACAGCCAATACCGACTGGCAAAAGCAGATATACCAAACATCTGTTAGTACTGATGATAATTTAAGCATATCAGGTACAACCGGGAAACTTCCTTACCGCGTTTCGATAGGTTATACCGATCAGAATGGTATTTTAAAAACAAGTTCATTAAACCGTTATACGGCTAACATTAATTTAAGCCCAAGCTTTTTAAAAGACCACATAAAGGTTGACTTTAATTTCTTAGGATCGCAGGAAAAGGAAAGCTTTGGTAACACCGGCGCTATAGGCAGCGCTAACAGCTTTAACCCTACAGATCCGGTTTATTCCGGCAACAGTAATTTTGGGGGGTATTTTGAAATTTTAGACCCTGCCTCAGCTGATGGTTTGAAATCCCTTGCCCCTTTAAACCCGCTCGGGTTGCTTGAAGAAGAGCAAAACAAGAGCACGGTGTACCGGGCGATAACCAGTTTAGCTGTAGATTACAAATTGCATTTCTTTCCGGATGTGCACGTCAATGTTAGCGCAGCCTATGACGGATCAAAAGGCCAGGGTTTTAACGATTTTCCGGCTACTGCTGCTTCCCAGTATCCCGGCACCGCAGATAAAAGTGGTGTAATTCAACGTGGCTCAAATACCAAGTATAAGACTGTTACTGGTAACAGCACCTTAGACGCGCATTTAAGTTATTCGCACGACTTTAAATCTATCAAAAGCCACATAGATGCAGTTGCGGGTTACTCCGAACAGCTTTTTTCTACTACGGGTTATAACTACCCAACTTACTTTGCTAACGGCGAAGTTAACCCTACCACTATCCCCACTTATCCAACCGGAATAGGACAATATGATTTGGCATCGGGCTACGGCAGGATAAACTATAATTATAATTCAACCTACTATCTTACAGCAACAATCAGGCAGGACGTTTCCACCCGGTTTGCCCCAGGTATACGTACCGGGAATTTCCCTTCGGTTGCTGCAGGATGGGTTATTAGTAATGAGGATTTCCTTAAAGGAAGCACTGCAATATCAAATCTTAAGCTGCGCCTTGAATATGGTGTAACCGGCAACCAGGATGGGATAGGCGATTATGAATATTTATCCGACTATTCATTGAGTACAAGCACCGCACAATACCAGTTAGGTAATACATTTTACCAGGCCTATCGCCCCGGCGCATTTTACCCCGGCCGTACCTGGGAACAAACAGCTACCACCAACCTTGGTATCGATTACGGTTTTCTTAATAACCGCATTACCGGTAGTATAGACCTGTATAAACGTACGACAACACATTTGCTGGCGCCACAAAATGAACCCCCGCTTACGAACTTTAGCAATATAATTACCGCCAATATTGGCAAAATGGAAGATAAGGGTGTGGAAATTGGTATTAGTGGTAAAATTATCGAGAATCAATCTGTAAGCTGGAGCGCCGGCATAAATGCTACTGTCGACAGAAACAAAATCACTTCGCTTACTGTATTTCCGAATCCCAACTTCCCGGGTATCCCTGAAGGTGGTATATCAGGCGGGGTAGGTACTAACATACAAATAAACCAGGTGGGCTATGCTAAAAATTCCTTTTATACCTACACCCAGGTATATGGCACAGATGGCCGGCCGCTTGATGGAGTATATTTAGATAAAAACGGCGACGGAGTAATTAACAGTAATGATCTTTCTGTAAACCACGGACCTACTCCACTAGAATATTTTGGTTTCAACTCAGACGTTAAGGTTAAAAAGTGGAGCTTAGGCTTCGTCGCAAGGGCTAGCCTGGGTAATTATGTATATAACAATATAGCGTCAAGTACCGGCTTACAACAAAACTTTTTAAACGGGCTTGGCATCATTGATAATGGTTCATCAAATGTGCTGAAAACAGGGTTTGTTGCCGGTCAGTATCTTTCTGATTATTACCTTGAAAATGCGTCGTTTTTCAGGATGGATAATATACATATTGGTTATAACTTTGGTAAAATATTTGGAAGTACCGGCGACCTCAGGATCAGCGGAAACGTGCAAAATGTATTTATCATTACCAAATACACAGGTGTTGACCCTGAATCGGTTACTGGCATTGATAATAACAATTATCCAAGGCCCAGAACTTATGTTTTAGGTTTAAACCTTACTTTATAATTTTAAGTTGATTAATAATATTAAATGATATGAAAAGACATTCAATAAAAATTATGATTGCAGTTGCCCTATTAGCTGCAGGCATAACATCATGCAAAAAAAATCTCATTCTTGCGCCGAATAACCAGATATCATCACAACAGGTATTCAGCACTGCCACGGGTTATACACAGGCGATGGCAAAAGTTTATGGCGCCTACGCAAACACAGGCAACACAGGCCCCTTTGGAAATCCCGATATACAGGGTGTTGACGAAGGCACTTCCGATTTTTTCCGCGAATTCTGGAATTGTGAAGAGTTGCCGACTGATGAGGCGGTGCTTACTTATACCGACCCTGGTGTACAAGATCTTCACAACATGGTATGGAATGAAACCAACGCCATTTCGCAAGGCTTGTATTATCGTTCGCTCTTCCAGATTACATTATGTAACAATTTTCTGCAGCAGGCAACACCCGCAATGGTGGCAAGCCATGGCATCACCGGCAACGATGCTGTAATGATCGCCAATTACGCGGCCGAGGCACGTTTTTTGCGCGCCTATCAGTATTGGGTTTTGATGGACGTTTTTGGAAATCCTCCGTTTGAAACCGACGCAACCAAAATCGGTTCAGGTATTCCTCCGCAGATTTCACGTAAAGATCTGTTTAACTATATCGTGGGAGAGCTTAAAGCGATTGATCCCCTAATGGTTAAACCCAATCAAAACCAATATGGGCGCGCCGACGAAGCAGCCGTTTGGGCATTATTAGCCCGTATCTACCTAAATGCACAAGTGTATACCGGCACAGCTCATTTCGATGACGCTATTACCTATTCAAAAAAGGTCATCACAACCACAGGATATGGCCTAATACCGGATTTTACGCAGTTGATGCTTGCGGATGATAGTTTAAATACAATACCTGGAGGTGGTACTACGAGCGAATTTATTTTAACCGTAAATTATGACGCAACCAGAACACAGGGATATGGCGGTTCGCAATATTTAACCCACGCGGCTACCGGCGGCTCAATACCTGTTTCAAAAATCGGTATAGACGGCGGATACGCGGGAGCACGAACTACCAGCAATATCATAGCGCTATTTCCGGCGCCTGCTACTACAGATGGTTCACAATGGCCAAACAATGGTAACCCCGATAAGCGTGCTCAATTTTGGTATCCTGGTCAAAATTTGGTTATTAATAATTTACTTGCTTTCACCGATGGCATTGGTGTTGTAAAATTCCGGAACGTCAACCGCGAGGGCATTGGTTCAAATACAACATTTACCAATACCGACTTGCCGCTATTCCGTGTACCGGAGCAATACCTTATATATGCTGAAGCCGTTTTAAGAGGTGGTGCCGGCGGCGACAGAGCTACTGCGCTTGGTTACATCAATAAATTACGTACCCGCGCTTATGGCGGCAGCATTGCAGGTAATATAACTGATGCACAGCTTACTACTGATTTCATCCTCGACGAACGGGGACGCGAACTATTTTGGGAAGGTTTCAGGCGTACAGACCTGGTTCGTTACGGGAAATTCACCAGCGCCTCCTACCTTTGGCCATTTAAAGGAGGTGTAAAAAGTGGTACCGGTGTTGCTGATTACTTTAATTTGTTCCCAATACCGGCATCTGACAGAGCGGATAACCCTAATCTAAAACAAAACCCCGGCTATTAAAACCGGATCACAACATATTCGTATGTATAGTTTTTAATTAAAAGAAAAAAAATTAAAATGAAAAAGATTCTAACTAGATTACTGGCATTAAGCGGCTTAGGACTGCTGTTGCTATCAGGATGTAAGAAAAGCGATGCCCTTGTTGTGAACAGCGGGGCGAAGTCATCCGCGTTAACTGCGAGTGCAACAACACTTGTACTAGACAAATCAAAGCTTAATGACACAAGCGCCGCAATTATGTTCACTTTTACTGCGCCTGCTTACAATTACAAGGCAGTAGTAAAAAACTCGTTACAAATTGATGCTGCTGGCGATAACTGGAAAAACCCGACTTCTGCGCAATTAGGCGGCAAGGGCGCATCCCAGGGCTACAGCACAGCGGCCTTTAATGCGTTGGTGTTAAAGCTTAACCTTCCGGCAGGTAAAGCATCACAAATAAATGTCCGTGTTGTTAATGCGTTAAGCAGCGATGTGGTGACCTACTCAAATACAGTTACCCTTACTGTTACCCCGTTTAATTTAACATCGTATATATACGTTACCGGGCGGTTCGCAAGCTGGAATAACCCGGGACCTGGCGAAGATAGCCTGATTTCTGTTACCGGTAATGGAGTTTATACTGGTATTATCAATTTCAATGCTTCCGCTGCCAGCAACAGTGACTATAACCAATTTTTGTTATTACCGGTTCGGGGCGATTGGTCGCACAAATACGCTACTACTGACGCTCAGGGCTCTACCAGTAAGACAGTAACTTTAGATGCCTCAAATAATTTGTATGCGCCGCCTACAGATGGTTATTATACCTTAACCGTCGATTTAAATAAAGGAACTATTGCATTTGCTCAGGCAAATTCTTACAGTGTTATAGGCACCGTTACGCCTGGCGGGAATTATTCATCCGACGAGGATTTAAAATATATAAATGACGGAAGTGGAAATTGGGCAGGTACTTTTAATTTTACTGATGGTACCTATCCCGGTGCGTTTAAAGTCAGGCAAAATCATGACTGGACCTGGAGCTGGGGAGTTCCAAAACCTGGCACTGAAGGAGACGGAGTCCCCAATACTTTAAATGATACGCAGAATAATAATATCCCAATTGCTACCAGTGGCACCTATAAAGTTACATTTAATATAGTACCTACAACATTTGGCGCCAACCCTTCTGTTACTGCAACTTACTCGGTTACGCAATAAGACAATTTAAGTACACAGTTGATTGATTTGAAAGCCCGTTTGGTGAAAACCAGCGGGCTTTTTTGATTTTGCCTGCTTAGGGCCACATAGTTCAAAATGACGTCATTCGTATGTCGCATTCGGTAGTTGGTGTAATACTTTTCGCTTATTGGCCATTTATAGTTAAATTATTTTCATAAAAAACAAATCTTTAGTTATGAAAAAAAATCTATTTAAATTATCGGTGTTCCTTGTAGCTGCAGCGATGGTCTTCTCTAACGGGTGTAAAAAGGATGTACGCCAACCCCCCTCTCCTCCAACTAAGAATATCAGCAGCTCCACTCCTATCCCGGATGGCTACACGATGACAATGGTAGGGTTAATGCCAAATTCAAATATCACTGTAATTGAAGAGGGATATAAGCTGAGTTTCGTAAACGGCCATGCCTATAAAATGCATATTGCATCGGGTAGGATGGTTAAGGACCTGGGTAAAGTAATGCCTAACATTGTTAATAAGGCTGGATCTAATTTGATAACACAGCCCGGTAAAAATTTAAATGCGTCAGCACGCGACGTAGTGTTTGGCAATAGCGGGCAAACAAGTCCATGGGTAACTTATTCTGAATGGCAAAATACATCGGGTACTCCTATAACCAATTTCACTACTAACTGGACGGTACCCAATGCGCCCACAGGTAATACCGGCCAACTTTTTGCTATTTGGATGGGCCTTATGCCTACAGATTCCGCATATCCATCACCTTTAGGTCAGCAATATCCGTTGATACAACCTTTGCTGATCTGGGGTAATTCCGGTGGTACCATTGGCGGTGGGCAGTACTGGACAATAGTTAGCTATATTGTATGGAAAGACGCTTCAAATAATTTGATAGCTGCCATTTCAACCCCTGTGCATAATATTGCGGTGGGGACGCCGCTGCAAGCGCAAATTTCGAGTACAAGCCAACAACCTGATCATTCCTATAATTGTACCAGCGGATTTGTTGGATATGCGGGCCTGACTATTACAGAAAATAGCCCACTTAATCAAAATGGTGGCGGAACGGTACTTGTACCCTTTATACCTGCTTTAAACTATGCGTGCGAGGTAGTGGAAATACCGGGGGCGCCTTATATAACTTCACTAAATCAGTATCCCAACCAGGTTGGTGTAGATATGAACTCGATCGGTGTTACTACAGGAACTACACACCCAACCGTAAATTGGATATCGAGCAGTGCAAGCGGCCTGCTAAACGGTGCAACTTTAGGCGAACATACCAACATAGTAAACGGTTCGGAAGTTTTTCTTGATTTTCAATCGACGCCCGCACCTTCCTTTTTATATTGGACACCGGATGCATTCACTGTAAACACGGCTATCACACCTTTAAGCCCTTCAATTTCCGGTTCAACACCCATACGCTATTTAAGCCCGACGAGCCCCGCGCTGCCGGCCGGCGTGAGTATCAGTACCTCAAACGGTGTTATCAGCGGTACCGGAACTGCTTTATCCGCCGCACAAAATTATACGGTTACCGCTATCGGCCCGGGTGGATCGATCGGTACGTCGGTCGTCAACCTGGCGATAGTGAATGGGGCGCGCAGTTTCCTGGTAACGACCAACAGTTCGCCATCAATATTCTTCCAAATAGGTGTTAACGGCGGCCCGCTAAGCGCCACTTACAGGGTAGGGCAAGGTCAACCAAGCCAGGGAGTAAACATGCCCTGCACTATTCTTTCAAATTCCACAGTGGTGATGTATATACCGGAGGCCGGCGGTATTATACCAACGAGCTTCGCATTGTATAATCTGGGAGCACCTGTTTATGGTACTATTAGCGGAAGAACAATAACATTTTCAAACGTTAATTTAACAGCAGGCACATCGTGCCAGATAGTTGTTAACTAACATCATACGATAAACCTAAATTAAAAAAGCCCGCCCGGTGAAAACGAGGGCACTGAAAAAGTCCTTTAAGATTAAAGAGGTGGTCGCATGAGTAAAATGGAGGCTCTGAGAATCGGCTGTACGAAAGTGCTCTCCACCACCTATCCGAATACGCTAAAGAAAAAGAGGCTGTTTTCAATATTGAAAACAGCCTCTTTTGATAAATAGCCACTTTTTCAGTGCCCTCCGTGAAAACCGGCGGGCTTTTTTAATCTGAAAAAAATACAGTAAGCGACCAATGCAGTAGTTTATATAGACAATCAGGGCGTTGGTGTAATTTTTTTGTGACATCAACTAATAGTTAATATGTTTCCTAAAAATAAACCTGATTTTTTATGAAAAGACAACTAACCAAGCTCTTGCTGCTGCTGTTTGCTGCGGCACTCACCATTTTTAATGGCTGTAAAAAAGATGTAAATCATCAAACTGTGTCCGCCATCAAAGGCAGCTCCTCGCCTGCGCCTGATGGCTACACCATGACCTCTGTCGGTTTGATCCCCGACTCCAACATCACTTTAATTGAAAGTGGTTACAAGCTGAGCTTTGTAAACGGGCATGCCTACAAAATGCACATCGCTACCGGTCGCCTGGTGCGCGACCTGGGCAAAGTGATGCCCGGCGGCAACTATCAGCGTGTGGCCTCCCCTGGTGTTTTATCGCCGGCAGGCAACGCAGCGCACTCGCCGCGGGCAGGCGCAGTGTTTGGTAACAGCGGGGCTACCAACAACTGGATAACCTACTCGGAGTGGCAAAACACCGGCACCTACCCTATTACTAACTTTACTACTAACTGGACGGTGCCCACCGCACCGGCAACCGTTAGCGGCCAGCTTTTCTCCATCTGGATGGGATTGATGCCTACCGATTCGTCGTACCCCTCGCCTAGCGGGCAGCAACTGCCCCTGCTGCAGCCTTTACTCATCTGGGGTAACTCCGGCGGCCAGATCGGCGGCGGCAATTCCTGGACGATTGTAAGCTATATTATATGGAAAAACGCTGCCGGCGCATATGTAGCCGCCATTTCAACCCCTGTACACAACGTTCCGGTGGGAACCGCCCTGCAGGCACAAATTTCTTCATCGGGGCAGAAAGCAGATGGCTCTTATAATTGTGTTATCCAATTCATCGGCCAAACCAGCTTAACCGTTAGCGAAGGCGCCACGCTGAACAACGCCGCCGGCGGAACTGTAGCTGCGCCGTTTATACCGGCCTTAAATTATGCCTGCGAAGTATTGGAGATACCTACAGGGTCGCCGTACATTACTTCGTCCAGCGAGTATCCTTATAATGGTGTTCCGCTCACCTCCACCGTTGTTACCACCGGCTTTGGCAGCAATGCCACAAACCCGTACGTGAGCTGGATATCCAGCAGCGCCAGTGGCCTGGCAAACGGCGCCGCCAACAATGAGCACCTGGACGTTATCTCAAGCAGCCAGGTGAACATGTATTTTCAGAAAGCCCCGGTCATCAGCTATCCATCGCCCGATTATTATAATATAAACACCAACATTACACCGCTTAACGTGACAAGTACCGGCGGTATTATAAACAGCTATGCTACCAGCTTCCTGCCGTCAAACCTGGTTGTTAACGCAACTACCGGCCAAATAACCGGCATGCCAACTTATAACGAGGCCGCGTACAACTACATCGTTACAGCAACCGGCCCCGGCGGTACCGGTAGTTTCCCCATCAATATAACCACCCAATTGCCCGGCATTAGTTTTGGTATTACCAACAACAGCGCCAACGGCCTATCGCTTGGATTTATCCGTACCGACATATCGCAACCCACTATCAATTATATTGCGCCTGCTTTCTCGGGCACCAACCATCCGGCATCTATTCCGGCGGGCACATATACGATCAGATGGAACCCGTCAGGATCACCCGCCAATTGCATCGTAACGCTTAGCAACGGTCAATCATCGCCCAACACCCCGGGTGGTATGTTCACAGGTGTTGTTATCAATAACACAGGAGGTGTTAACTCTTTATCTGCGCATTAATCATCCTGCGCAGCAATACCAGCCGCACCAAAAAAAGGAAGCCGCCCGAATACTCGGGCGGCTTCCTTTTTAATGGATTATTGTATTATTTACGGTTTACTTTAAGACGTACCGGCCTTTTATTTCTGCCTTGCTGACTTCGCGACTTTCGGACTAACGCCTTCCTATCTCCACATAATCCCTCGTTGTAGCTCCAACGTATATCTGCCTTGGGCGCCCTATCGGCTCCTTATTATCCTTCATCTCTTTCCACTGTGCAATCCAGCCCGGCAAACGGCCGAGCGCAAACAAAACGGTAAACATATCGGTAGGGAAGCCGAGCGCGCGGTAAATGATGCCCGAATAAAAATCGACGTTCGGATATAATTTACGCTCAATAAAATAAGGGTCTTTCAAAGCTACTTCTTCCAGCTTCTTGGCAATTTCCAGTACTTCATCGTTTATGCCTAATTTTTCCAGGATATCGTCGCAGGCTTTTTTAATGATCTTAGCGCGCGGGTCAAAGTTTTTATAAACACGGTGGCCAAAGCCCATCAGGCGGAACGGATCGTTTTTATCTTTTGCTTTGGCTATCCATTTATCAGTATTACCGCCATCGGCTTTAATTTTCTCCAGCATTTCTATCACTTCCTGGTTAGCGCCGCCATGCAGCGGGCCCCATAAGGCTGATATCCCCGCAGATACCGATGCATATATGTTCGATTCAGACGAACCGACGATCCTTACAGTTGATGTGGAGCAGTTTTGCTCGTGATCGGCATGCAGGATCAGCAGCGTATTCATCGCGTTTACCACCACTGGGTCTATTTCAATTTCCTCGGTGCGCTGCCCAAAGGTCATGTGCAGGAAATTGGTCACATAATCGTACTTGTTCTGCGGATAGATATAAGGATGCCCCAATGATTTTTTATATATCCATGACACGATGGTGGCCATTTTTGCCAGCATCTTGATAATGCTCAGGTGCAGTTCCTCTTCGGATTGATGCGATTTTAGCGATTCCGGGTAAAAGGCAGATAGCGCACAAACCAATGACGACAGCTGCCCCATTGGATGGGCTTTTGAAGGGAAGCCATCAAAAAACTTTTTCATGTCTTCGTGCACGAGCGTATGACGGCTAATTTCGTACTGAAAATTTTTCAGCTGGGCCTCTGTCGGCAATTCGCCGTGTATCAGCAGGTAAGCTACCTCAATAAAACTTGATTTTTCGGCCAGTTGCTCTATCGGGTAGCCTCGGTATTTAAGTATACCCAGTTCGCCATCCAAAAATGTAATGGCGCTTTTGGTTGCGCCGGTATTTTTGTAACCAATGTCGAGGGTTACGTAACCCGTAAGATCTCGTAATTTGGAAATATCGATGGCTTTTTCACCCTCTGCTCCTTCAATGGTAGGCAAATCGTAGGTTTTATCGCCGATTTTTAACTGTGCAGTATCCGACATAGGAAAAGTTTTTGTGCAACAAATGTAATCAAATCCGCGTATTAAGCCCGGTTGGAAAAGTTACAATTTGTAAATTTTTAGTTGAAGAACTATACAAATTGGTGAATTAATGTTGGTTGCTTGGGGAAACCCTGAGATTCAGCCCCCTCTAAATCTCCCCCGGCAGGGGAGACTTTAGCTTCGGTTCCGGCGCTTTTTTTAAAGTCCTCCCTACCGGGGAGGATTTAGGAGGGGCGAAAAGCTCGAACTGAACCTGAAACTTTGTTTAGGTAACCGACATTAATTGGTGAATGATATAAAAAGAACCAAGGCAGGTTGATTTGTTAGTTATTGTTTTCCGGGTTCCGGATGGTTTCAGGTGATTTTCCAGGTACAAATTGTGTTTAGCTCATTTTGGTTGATTAAAATACTACTGCATGTCGTTTCGAAGCAAACTCTTATTATTACTACAAAACGATAACACTATTTATCAGCTCCTGCTGCTGGGGTTAATGGTGGCCAGCCCATCATTGCATTACCTGTGTTTTTATAACTCATACGATCCCTTTTGGCTGCGGATAATCAACAGCGGCCTGTGCCTGGTCGCTTTGCTCATCAGCTTTTATTCCAATAAAACATTGATCACCATCAGTCAATACGTCGTAATTATCGCGTTCCTGGTGATCAATAACTGCCTGCTGCTGAGCAAGAACGAATTTGCCCACGTGTATCTTTTTAGTTCGATAGCCGTATTTATCGGGCTGACATTTTTTTGCAAAAAAAGATGGGAGTTTGTGGCTATATGTTTTCTTAACCTGGTCGCGACGGAAATTGCCTATGTTACCGCCAACAACCCGGATATTTCAATTGCAGTATTGGTTATATTGCTGTTAACCTTTACCCTGGTGGCCTATGTATCGTTCCTGGTGGTGATGTCCTATCACATTAAGTTTCAAAAGGCAGTAAACCATGTGATGGTGCTTAACCACAGCCTGACGCAAAACGACGAGAAATTACGGGATAAACGCCGGAAATTGAATGCCCTGATCAATTCGCTGAACGATATAATTTTTGAATTTGATGAGGATAAAGTATGCGTTAGCACCTGGTTCCGCAAAACTGAGGGCCGTGCGATGGATCCAAAAACCTGCGTCGGTAAAAGAATGACAGAAGTTTTTGGGCCTGAAAAGGCTGCGAAGTTTGATAACGCCCTTGACTACGTAATCAGCACAAAGCAGCCAACTTCCTTCGAATTCCCTTCTGACCTTGGCACCGGGAAATGGTTCCTTGCACGGCTTTCGCCGGTGTATGACCCAAATGGGGAATACACCCACCGGATTTCCGGGTCGGTGACGGATATTTCGGAGCAGAAAAAGTATGCCGACGCCTGGAAAGAAAATGAAGAATTGCTGCTTGAAGCACAAGACATTGCAAAGACAGGCAACTGGTGGTACGACCATGGCACCCATGAAACTTACTGGTCAAAAAGCCTGTATACCATACTTGAAATCGACAGCATCCCTGAAGATACCGACAAATACGATTATTATTTAAGCCTTATTCATCCTGATGACCGCGACAATGCCTGGCATTATTTTTCGAGCATCAGTGATAGTGCCGAAACTCATCTTATTCATAAACTCATTACGCCAAAAGGTAATTTAAAATACTTCCGGGCTTTGCGGGGCAAGCTAACAATTGACACTGAGGGCAAACCAAAACGGAGTTTCGGGGTTCTGCAAGATATTACGGAATCAAAATTGTCGGAAAAAAGAATAAAGTTAAGCCAGGCTGAATTGGTAGAGGCGCAAACGATAGCCAAAATAGGTAACTGGCAGTGGGATGTGATCCTGAACAAACTGCGCTGGAGCGATGAAATAAACAATATTTTCGAGATAGACCCGGAGATTGCGACGGGCGGTAATTTTATAAAATTGCTTACAAAATACGCCCACCCCGCCGACAGGCATATCCTTCGTCAGCATTTGAAGGATCTGTCAAAGATCACCAATACATCCTATGAGTACCGTATCATCACTCCGAACGGCAACGTAAAGTTTTTAAGTATCATCGTTGGTAAACTGGTAAAGCGCGAGGATGGCATGTTGAGAAAGGTGATCGGGACCTTGCAGGATGTAACTGATCGCAAACTGGCTGAACTGGAGTACCAGCGCACAGAGAATAAATATAAACTGGTACTGGAAACCATCAAACTCCCGGCGGTATCGGTAGATCATAAAGGCAATGTTATTTTTTGCAACAAGTTTGCGGCAGACATGCTGGGTTACCAGCAGCAGGAAATATTAGGCCTGAATTGGCTGGATACTTTTGTGCCTGAAAATTTGCACAGCAAAACAATTGAACTGTTTGAAAACGACTCCTTCAAGGCTCAAAACATTAACGTTGTAATTTGCCGCAATGGCGAACAACGAACCATCAGCTGGCAAAACACCATAAGTTATGACGAAAATGGCAACATTAAGGAAGTGACCGGGATTGGCGAGGATATCACTGAACGCCAAAAGAAGACCCAGGAGCTCATTTCGGCCAAAGAAGAAGCCGAGCGTTCATCACAGTTTAAATCGGAGTTCCTGTCGATCATGAGCCACGAAATACGCACACCGATGAATGCTGTTATCGGTACTACTAACCTGCTGCTGAGCGAAGACCCTAAACCCGATCAGCTGGAGTACCTGAACACGCTGAAGTTTTCGGGCGAAAACCTGCTGGCTATTATTAACGACATCCTTGACTATAATAAGATTGAAGCCGGCAAGCTTGAATTGAACCGCATACCATTTAATATTTATCACCTTACCCAAAAGATCAAAAAATCCTTTTATGCCAGGGCGTCAGAAAAGAACCTGGATATCGAGCTGATGATTGATGAAAAGATACCGGCCCACTTGATTGGCGACCAGGTACGATTGGGGCAGGTATTAAACAACCTGGTTAGCAACGCCATTAAGTTTACACATTATGGTAAAGTGGTTATCCGGCTTGAGCACAAGGCCTGTGCCGGCAACCAGGTCAGCATCAAATTTACGGTAACCGACACCGGTATAGGCATCGCCCGTGAAAATCTTCATATCATATTCGACCCGTTTGAACAGGAAACACAAAGCAGCGGCAACGATTATGGCGGAACAGGGCTTGGGCTTGCCATTACAAAGCGGCTGGTCGAGCTGCATAAAAGCACCATTTCGGTTTCCAGCGAACCGGGGGTCGGCACAGCATTCTCGTTCATGATCGGATTCGACATCTCCGATGTCGAAGAAAACAAAAACGATCAGCACTTTATGGTGGGCCAGCAAGTCGGCGACCCGGCTACAGACCTGCTGGGGATGCGTGTGCTTTTGGTCGATGACAATAAAATGAACCTGCTCATCGCCTCAAAATTCCTGAAGAAGTGGCAGGCATCACCTGATGAGGCTACGAGCGGGCAGCAAGCCATTGAGATGGCTAAACAAGCCAATTACGACCTGGTGATCATGGATTTGCAGATGCCCGGCATGGACGGCTTTGAAGCAACACGCATCATCAAACAAACCAATCCGCATCTGCCCGTATTCGCCCTTACGGCCGACGCCATGCCCGAAACCCACAGCAAAGCATTTGCCGCCGGCATGTGCGACTATTTGACCAAGCCATTTGTGCCGCAAATTTTATTTGAAAAAGTAGCTAAATACTACGTGCCGGTGGAGAGTTGATTTAGTCCATGGTCCATGGTCGATGGTCCATAGTAGATGGCGAATTTGTTTGGCTTCTTTGAATCAACTTATTACAAGCCGTTGGACACGCACGTTTGCGCATATAAACCTCATTATTAAACAGTTATTGATTAATTTTAATTCCAGGAGAGGCAAAAGAACACTATTTTGGCAAACTCCCGCTGTAAGTGTTCAAAAAATACCTCAAAAATGGACAGATTTGAGAATTTAAAATTTTTAAATAGCTGAAAATGAGTGGTTTTCGTCGTCGTTTGTAGGGTGATCGTGCGCGAAAAATGAACACTTTGAGGATGTATTCCCGGCTATGAACTTTGAACTATAAGCCTAATTCGACCTTATCGCTTCAACAGGGTCAAGCTTTGCAGCCACCCAGGCCGGAACAATGCCCGAAACAACACCGATGATGAGCGAAATACTTACCCCCATGATGATATTATTAGGGTCAAGCACCACCTGTACATCGAAGATAGCTTTAAAAAGGAAGGTCAATCCATAAACCCCAACCAGCCCCGCGACACCGCCCATCAGGCAAAGAAATACGGCTTCGATCAAAAACTGCATCAATATAAAATAGCTTTTTGCGCCAAGGGATTTTTGAATACCAATAATGTTGGTGCGCTCCTTTACGGATACGAACATGATATTAGCTATACCAAACCCGCCCACCAATATGGAGAATATGCCGATAAAGAAACCCGCCTTATCCAGGAAACTGAATACCTTATCCAATTGGTTTGAAACGGCAGTCGTTTTGTTTAATTCAAAATTATCTTCCTGGTCGGGTTTAAGCCTTCTGATGTTGCGCATCAGCCCCTTTAGCTCGCTTTCAACGTCTACATCTTTTAAACCGTTTTTTCCTCTAACAACAATAGTAGGCTGGTAATTATCGTTTTGTACATCCAGCACATTTTTTGCAAAATTTATTGGCAGCAGGATATTTTTATCATCTGAGTTATTGAAAGCATCATCGCCTTCTTTTTTGAACACACCTATAACCGTGATATACCTGCCTAATATTTTTATTTGCTTGCCCACGGCGTTCCCGTCCGGAAAAAGATCACCGGCAATATCACTTCCGATTACAGAAACAGGGCGGCCCGTCCGCGACTCAAGGTCGCTAAAATACCTGCCATCTGCGAGATCAAAATTCCATGTTTTGTCGTGATCGTGTGAAGCAGCAGTAATTGTTGCACCTTTAACCGTGTGGCTTAAGTATTTAACGGTGCGGTCATTGATGGTTATCTCGTACGAAACTGCTAATGCGGTTTGACTGCGCCGCACGATTTCATCGTATTCAGTTAGTTTCGGATCCGGGCGCTGCATGTATTTCCACCATGGAAAATCCTGGCTCCCAACCCATGGCCATTTACCCACGTAGATGCTGTTGCTACCAAGTTTATCAATACTTTTTTGCAGGTTATGACGCAACGTGTCAACCGCCGAAAAAACGGCCACGATCATAAAAATACCGATAGTTACGCCGATTACGGATAACGACGTGCGCATTTTGTTCTGCCTTAACGAGTCGTTGGCAAACAAAAAGGCTTCTTTAAGAAGTTTTAATATCAGCATGTTTTTTGGGATTATTCACACGTGTTTGTTTTTTAATGGTGTTCATGATATCGCTGCGCTTAGTTACACCGATTTTTATGTGATTTCACCGATTGCAATTACACTATATTTTACTTTAGACTATTGCATGGTAATTACGTTACAATATTTCTTTTATTTAAAACATAATCAAGCAATCACTGTAGTCAATCAACAGCGACCGTTAACTCACCTGGTCGTAATCGGTGCAATCATACAATAATCGGTGAAATCCCAAAAAATAAAAATCGGTGAAATCCCAAAACAATAAATCGCTGAAATCATATAACAATAATCGGTGAAAATTGAAAAAAAATCCATACATTTGCGCCCTTGAAAATTCATATCGTTTAGCATGAAGTTATCTCAATTTAAATTCAACCTGCCTGATTCACTTATCGCCCACACCCCGGCACAAACACGCGACGAGTCGCGCTTAATGGTGCTTAATAAGGATACAGGCAAAATTGAGCATAAAATATTCAGAGACATTCTTGATTATTTTGATGATAAGGATGTGATGATCCTTAACAACACCAAAGTTTTCCCGGCACGTATGTACGGCAACAAGGAAAAAACCGGCGCAACGATTGAAGTTTTCTTGTTGAGAGAATTGAATAAGGAATTAAGATTGTGGGATGTTTTGGTTGATCCGGCGCGTAAAATCCGTGTTGGCAACAAGCTGTATTTTGGCGATGATGATCTGCTGATAGCCGAAGTGGTTGATAATACGACCTCGCGCGGGCGTACCATCCGCTTTTTGTTTGACGGAACAGATGAAGAATTTCGCCGTAATGTAGAGATATTGGGTGAAACACCGCTGCCAAAATACATCAAACGCAAAGCAACACCTGAAGATAAGGAACGTTACCAAACCATTTTTGCCAAGCACGAAGGCGCCGTAGCTGCACCAACCGCAGGTTTACATTTTAGCCGTGAGCTGATGAAACGCCTGGAATTAAAGGGCGTAGAATTTGCTGAAGTGACCCTGCACGTTGGCCTCGGAACTTTCCGCCCGGTTGAGGTGGAGGACCTTACCAAGCACAAGATGGACTCGGAGCAGTTTATTATTGAAGAAAAACAGGCAAATATCGTTAATAAAGGCATCGAAGCTAAGCAGCGTATCTGCGCTGTGGGAACCACCTCCATGCGCGCAATCGAATCAGCCGTGTCCGCCAACAAAACATTAAAGCCTGCGAACGACTGGACAAGCAAGTTTATCTTCCCGCCGTACGATTTCAGTATTGCCAATACAATGGTCACCAACTTTCACATGCCCGAATCAACTTTACTGATGATGGTTTGCGCTTTTGGCGGCTTTGAAAATGTGATGAACGCTTACGAAGTAGCTGTTAAAGAAAAATATCGCTTTTATAGCTATGGCGATGCGATGCTGATCATTTGATTTTCGATTTCGGATTTCGAATTTTCGTCCCGATAGCTATCGGGATCGGATTTATTAAATGAGGATTGCGGAATGCCGATTTCGGAACAAAACAGGAGCTATTTGCATGCGATTAGAAGTGCGGCCATCAACCATTGATTTATTGCAGACATGAGCGCTCCCCGTCTCGAATCTCAAATTAACTATGTAATCATCGTTGCCGGTGGGTCCGGTACCCGGATGGCCTCTTCCGTACCCAAGCAATTTTTACTGCTTAAAGGCCGGCCTATATTGATGCACACCATCGAGGCTTTTTACCATTCAGAAACAAATCCGCAGATCATCACCGTTTTACCCGATGAATACCATGCTTATTGGGAAGAATTGTGTGTAGAGCATGATTTTAATATTCCGCACCTGCTGGTAAAAGGCGGCGATACCCGCTTTCATTCCGTTAAAAACGGGCTCGATACCATCGAAGAAGACGAAAATGCGTTGGTTGCCGTACACGACGCCGTACGGCCTTTAACCAAAACCGGTATTATCGATTTATCCTACACCCATGCCGCAACATATGGTAATGCGGTTACGGCTGTCAAAAGCCGCGATACGGTACGCCACGTTCGGGGGGACATGTCATCGCATTTGTTGCGGGATGAAATTTACCTGGTACAAACGCCTCAAACGTTTCGGCTGGAGCAGTTAAAAAAAGGGTACCAACAAACCTTTGACGACAAATTTACCGACGATGCCAGCGTTGTTGAAGCCGCCGGGTTTTCAATCAACCTCATCGACGGCAGTTATAGCAATATAAAAATAACATTTCCTGAAGATATTGCGCTGGCAGAGGCGTTGTTGGTATTTAGTCGATAGACCATAGTCCATGGACGATAGTAAAACGTCCATCAAATTTCTAACCGAAAGTCAAATCTTAAAAAGACATCCGATTATGGCTACGGACTATCGACCATGGACTATGGACTTTCTTATGCTCTCCTGATTACTCCCAGCAACACCGCTATAATCGCTATTACCAAAAGAATATGGATGAGGTTGCCACCATAATTATTGGCGAAACCCAAAATCCACATGATGACAAGGACTACGGCGATTAAATAAAGAATGCTTCTCATTTTTGTAAAGTTTTAGTTGACAATGTGTTTTAGCATATAACTAAAACTATTCCAAAAGGTTTTGAAAATAAAAAACCCCGCCAGAGGCAGGGTTTTTTCGGTTTTTTACTAAAAAGTGAGCGTGTTAATACTCATCCTCGTTGAAAAAGAAGTCATCCTTTGTAGGGTAATCAGGCCAAATCTCTTCAATGTTTTCGTAGGGCTCACCATCGTCTTCCAAAGCCTGCAAGTTTTCAATTACCTCAACAGGTGCCCCGGAACGGATAGCATAGTCAATTAATTCGTCTTTTGTTGCCGGCCATGGCGCATCTTCAAGGTGCGAAGCGAGTTCAAGTGTCCAATACATATGCTCTTATTTATCGTTAATTGCGAAATATAAATTTTCGCAAAAGTATAATATTTTTAATTTGATTATCAATATTTTTTTTAAGATTTTCACACTCTCGGCAGCCACTGATTATCAGGTATTTGCGAATCGTGTGCAATCTTCCTGCCTAAAGTAAACAGGTAGTCGCTAAGCCTGTTCAGGTAAATGATCACTTTTTCGTCCACTTTACTGTCTTCAGCCAGGTGAACACATATCCGTTCGGCCCTGCGGCATACGCAGCGTGCGATATGGCAATAGGAAATCGTATTGCTTCCGCCGGGTAAAATAAAATGGCGCAGTTCGGGAAGTTCCTCGTTCATGCTATCCATTTCCTTTTCCAGCATCTCAATATCTTCAATGTTCAGGTCCGGTATTACCATTCTCGATTTCTCAGGGTCAGATGCCAGTGACGATCCGATAGTAAAAAGCCGGTCCTGAATCTCCTTTAATATTGCCTTTTTATGGCCACCGATATCCTGGTCGGCAATCAGCCCAATCCAGGAGTTAAGCTCATCAACTGTTCCATAGCTTTCAATCCGGATATGGTGTTTTGGTACCCGGGTACCTCCGATCAGCGAAGTTTGGCCCTTATCGCCGGTTTTGGTATAAATTTTCATTTTAACTCTGATTAAACACAAATGCAAATAAACCACAAAGGGCACAAAGCACACAAAGATTTCACAAAGAATATGCGGAGAACTTTAAAGCAATAATTATGTTTGATGATAAATGAAATAAACAACCTTTCAAATTTGAACGTTGTATTTTAAAATGTGAAATAAGATGAAGTTGCCAACCCGGTTTATATTAATACTTACAGCACCATTGTTGCTCCTTAGTTTAAGATGCGGCAGTAAAAGTAACGATTCGGGAACTGCTGCTACTACTGCCACCATTTCATCCATCGTTACGGAAAAACAATTCGACCAATTGTTCCCGATGCGCAATAAGTTTTACACATACACCGCCTTTATTAAGGCCATGCAGCAACTGGGTATGATAAAGATCAGGGTGGCCAAACGCGCAACCTCAGTGTACCAGCTTACCCGCATAGATAAAGGCTCCGGAAAATCAACAGTTGTAAGGCAGGATGAGGACTGGAACGAAGACTGGGCCAAAAAGAAACCCGACAGCGTATATTTTATCGATTACGGCTTATTCTGCGCTGAAAAAGACCAGCAAACCAATAAGAAAGAACTGGCTGCCTTTTTTGCACAAATAGCGCACGAAACGCGGCACGGGCAGGATGGCCAATATAACGATGGCCTGATGTTTTTACATGAAAACGATACGTCGCAAAGTTATACCGCTGATAACGATGCCTATCCCGCCGTTGCCGGTAAAAAATATTACGGCCGCGGCCCGATGGAGTTAAGCTATAATGGCAACTACGGCTACGCTTCCGACTGTATTTTTGGCGATAAACACCTGTTGCTTAATAATCCATCGCTCGTGGAAACCGATGCCGTTACGGCCTTTAAAACTGCTATTTATTTTTGGATGACACCGCAGACGCTTAAACCTTCTGCACATGATGTGATGATCGGGAAATGGCATCCAAACGCCAACGACAGAGCCGCAGGGCGTACCCCCGGGTTCGGCATGACCATTAACATTGTGAACGGCAGCGTGGAGTGCGGTAAAGGCGAAAACAATACCGGCATGAACGACCGCATCGGCTTTTATAAACGCTTTTTACAGCAACTCGGCGCCAGCGACCCGAATTGCGCCTGTTCCTGCGGGAGCATGAAGGCGTATTGATTTCGGATGTTCGATTTTGGAATTTTAATTTATTTTACATTACTGGTTGGGTGTATTTAGTGCGTATTCTAAATCATAATGAAAAAGCTATTACTTACTTGTCTGTTTGCGGTATACTATTTTTTAACGTTCGGGCAAACTTTAACCCAAAACATCAATAACAGATTAATACAAAAAAAGGATTTGCCCGGCAAAGCATTTAGTTTGTCGCCATCTGATTTTGACTTTTCTTCACTTTTTACGCGGACTGATAATTCTATCATTTATGGATTTATTGGCGAAAATTGTCAGCGCATCCGGATAAAATTTCTCACTGTAACAAAAAATCATTCCAGTCCGGATAATTATTTGGTTTATGGAAAATCCATGGTCAAAAATAATATTTGCGAGTTTACGGGAACGCTTACGATCTCAAATATTATGAAATATAAAACAATGTCATACGGTGTTGATAACGAGTATAAAAACAAGGGGATCAAAGGAGAATACGTTATTTTGGGAACTTACAGTTTGAGCGAAAACCTAACTCAAGCCCATCCAGGAATCTTTAAAGGGGCATTCCAATCGAACTTCTACTTAGATAAAAGCAATAAAGTCATTTACGATGATATTGATAATGTTTCCGACGGTTTTACAAACAATCAGTTCATTGGTAAATGGGTTTCATATAAGTCTAATGTAATTAAACGTTGTAACTGGGGCGACTATAGAATTCCAAACTCCGGCGATTTTGATATCGGAGCGGGAGAGTTTTCTCCGGATGACAAGTATTTAAAATTCGGATGGCAAACAATCCGGGATTTATCGATATCGCAAACCAACGAAAAAGCAAGACAGATCGAAGAAGCTAAATGGTGGGCGGAATAACATTACAACGTTTCAACTTTACAACATTTCAACAATTACCCACCAAAATATTCCTTCATCGGTTCAAAATAATACGCCTTCCAGCCGCTTTCGTATTGCATGCCATGTGGCGGCAAATTTGAGTGCGTTAAGGTGACAAGGGTGGCGTTGTCCTTATCTTCAAAGATAACCTCAAGGATAGAATCTTCTTCCTCGTCAGAAAATTCGGTGGTACGCCAGCTTTGGACTATTTTCGAATAGAGCACCAGTTCGACGTTTTTACCGGTGATATACCCGTCATGGGCCGAAAAACTGTCACCAACAATAGTGCTCGCAACAGCATTGCCCGTGTCAGTCATCGCAGCATGCTGTTCGCTGTCGAGCCACGCACTGTACACTGCTTTTGCTGAGGCCGGGATTGTCTCGGAAACTGTAAATGATAAAGCCATGATGATGAATATAAAAGAGTCGAAAAATCTTACATAAAGTTAAGGGTGTATTTTCGTATCTGTAGTGCTTGAATACGACAATATAAAGGGCGAATTGCGACAGACGGACAAATAATCCAATTTTAAAAACCGTGTTATTGATTTATTTATATCGAATTAATTTTTTTTCTTTGAAATATACAGAATCAGGAATGGAAAATTATCCGTTTGATACAGGTGGACTGGAGCAGGAAACCATCGATCTTTATTACGATACCTACAAAGCGTTAAGAGAGAATTTAGAGGTGTGTGGCACCGGGACCATTGATTTCCACCTGGAACAGTTCGAGGTTTTCAGGGATAGCGTCAATATCAATCTGCTTGCGTCATTGGCGGTGAAGCAGCAAAATGGCAATGATTGTTATGTGTTATTCGTCGAAAAACATTATAAATCCATTGGCGCCAAGGGTGGCGTGTTTGAGTCGGAGGATTTCCAGACGTGGGTAGTCGTTTACCTAAAAAATGATTTCGACCGGGTGCTGATCCGCCGCGAGACACTTACTGATAAACTTATTGAACTGATACACCCGGTTGAACTGGATTTTGAAGACGACAAAGCCTTCAGCGATACTTTCTACGTGCTGGTGAATGACCGTAACAAAGCTTTAAGAGGAATAGACCGCAGCTTCAGAAATGCCGTCATGGATCTCCGGCACGATGACTTTGTAATCGAAATCATTGGCCATACTTTAATAGCCGGCCGCAAGGGGCCCACAATGCCGGGAATGGCTGTTCACCTTGCTGAATTTGCGGAGAGATTGTGTAAATTGTGTTGATGTTTATGACCCTATTCGTTACCGTTAACTAACATGTTTCCTAATGGCTGGTTTACCATTTAAAATTCAAAATATCGACGAAGATATTGAGTTGGAAATTGCCAACGCCTATGATATTCTTAAAAATAATTTTCAAATAAGTGCCGCGGCCTCAACCATCCCGATTGATCTTAACAAATTTGATCTTCTGTGTAATACAGGAGATGTTCGCGTCGCGTTCGCGTTGGATGTAAATTGTGCCAGAGGTGAGTTTAACATTCTTTTTGTCGACGCCCATTTCATCCCGATCACAAATAGCCGAGATGGTCTCCCACATGATTATTTTGCAACACAGGTTTGGGGTTTTGTCAAGCTAAAAAAAGACTTTGGAAGAGTATTGATCCGGCGAGAGACTTTCGCCGACAAGATTGTGGGCCTGGTGCATCATGTTGAACTCAAATTTGCTGACGACCAGCCTTTTAATAACAAATTTTATGTTTTGGCGAATGATTCAGAAAAAGCCCTAAATGCTTTGAATTGGAGTTTTAGAAATGTTATTATGGGCATCGACGATGAGGATATCATCATCGAAATTTTAGGTGACCTGTTAATTATTGGTAATGGCAAATATCCCGATGCCGCTCAAATTTCCAATATTGCCGAAATTGCGGGCAACATCACATCGCTGCGATAAATTACAAATTTATTCAGCAACCATTTTAGTCCTGTCAACCTTTTGGATATTAGGATTAGGGTAATCATTTTCGATCAACCCGTCGCGCATACGTACAATGCGATGTGCATGCATGGCAATGTCCTCTTCGTGGGTTACCAGTATAATGGTATTGCCGCGTTGGTGAATATCCTCTATAAGCCCCATGATTTCAATGGATGTTTTTGTATCGAGGTTACCTGTCGGCTCATCAGCAAGGATAATGGAGGGATTATTGACCAGCGCCCGGGCTACAGCCACACGCTGGCGTTGTCCGCCCGATAACTCATTTGGTTTATGATCCATCCGGTTGCCCAGGCCTACGTTTGTAAGATTTTGTTTAGCCCGCTCCCGTCGTTGTTCCCTGCTCACTCCAGCGTATATCAATGGAAGCGCCACATTATCCAGCGCTGTATTGCGCGGCAGCAGGTTAAAGGTTTGAAATACAAAACCGATCTCCTTGTTCCGCACATCTGCCAGGTCGTTATCGGTCATGTTGCTCACATTTATCCCATTCAAAATATAGTCTCCTTTGGTTGGGGTATCCAAACAGCCCAGGATATTCATCAGGGTAGACTTACCAGAGCCGGAAGGGCCCATCAAAGCAACAAATTCGCCTTTATTTATGGTTAACGACACGGATTTAAGGGCATGTATAATTTCAGTGCCAATGACGTATTTTCTGCCGATATCGTTAAGGGTAATTAATGGAGCCATATTTTTGTTGGTTTGACTATAGTGTGATAGGTTTTGTTACAGCAGGCTGGTATTTTTAAGTCCGAAAGTCGGAAAAGTCCGAAAGTCCGAAAGATGCTCTTTCTTTCATCCTTCGTCCGCCATAGCTTTAGCGGCGGCGGATTCACCTAACCGATAACCTTCGCTACCAGGAAATACGCCCCATCCTGTTTGGCGGCATTTAACAGGGCCTCTTCGTGGGTGATCTCCTGTTTTATAACATCCTCGCGCAGCGTATTCACTTCATTGGTCATATATACCAGCGGCTCAACGCCTGTGGTGTCAATTTCGTTAAGCTTATCCATAAAGCCCAGTATCTTGTTCATATCCGTTATCATGGCTTGCTTTTCGTCAACGCTAAGCTCAAGGCGGGCAAGGTGGGCTATCTTTTCAACGGTATCCTGGTCAATGATCATGTTATCCCAAGTTTCTCTTTTATCGTTTCATAAACTTCGTCGCGCAGCGTATCGGCATCGTCCATGGTTAAATGCGATGTCTCAACGGGTTTGTGCACAAATATATGACAAATGCCCGGCCTGCTGCCATATTGAGTACCGGTATTCCAATAAACCTTCCAGGTATCAAGCGACGTAACCGGCAGTATGGGTATTTTTAACTCGATGGCCAGCCGGAAGGCGCCATTTTTAAACTCGCTTAAAGTAGGCGGATAAACCAGCGGGATGGTCGCCTCCGGGAAGATGACCACGCTTATCCCCTCTTTCAGTTTTTCAGCTGCATGTTTAAAAACCCTGAACGATGATATTTTGCTTTCGCGATTCACCGTCAGGTCTATCGTCCTGAAAAAATAACCGAGCACCAGGTTTTTTTTAAGCTCTTCCTTCCCTATAAAAACGTGGTCGTTTTTGGCCGACAGGTTGATAGCTGAAATATCCAGGTTGGAGGTATGGTTACCGCAGATAATGTACGTGCGGCTCCAATCTATCGGTTCTTCACATTTAGTAATAAAAAAAATGCCCGAGATCATGGTACTGAACCGGATGATGATCCTCCGTACGCTGTTAATATACTTATAGCGTTCGGGTTTTTGTTTAAGGTAAACGCGTACCGGCCACATCAACATGAAGAAAAAAGCAACGCTTAACCGGTAATACTGGGTGTGTATCTTTCGTAAGAAAAGCTTCATGGCGCCTCAAAAATAAAGAAAAAGTTCATCGTGTCGACTACCACAAATTAGGTTTACATTAGTTTTGTTCGGCAAGTTTGTTATAAATGGCATTAAACACCTCATCCCTAAGCGTATCTGTATCATCAACGGTTAGGCCGGTTGTTTCAATTGGTTTGTGAACATAAATTTTACAGATTCCCGGTCTTGATCCGTATTTAAGGCCATCATCCCACAAAACTTTCCAGGTATTTAATGGGGTTACGGCAAGCACCGGCACCTGCTGCTCAATGGCAAGCCGGAAGGGTCCGTTTTTAAACTCCTGTAGTTTGGGCGGGTAGTCATTCTCTATTCCGCCTTCAGGGAACATCACCATGCTGATGCCGTCTTTTAGTCGTTCCCCCGCCGCTTTGAACGCCCTGAATGATGCTATCTTGCGGCTTCGGTCCACCGGCAGGTCCACCGTGCGGAAATAGATGCCCGTGAGCAAGTTACGCGTTAGTTCTTCTTTTCCCATAATACACATCCTGTTACTATTTACCAGCAGGCTGATCATCGCAGTATCAAGGTTTGAACTGTGGTATGGGCAGATCACATAGGTTTTGCTCCAGTCGATGGGCTCTTCAAATTCAAAACTAAAAAAAATGCCGGCAAACCCTGTGCTCAGCCTTGCCCACCAGCGGCGAAGCCATATCATGCCCCAATAGCGCCCCGGTTTCCTGGAAAAATAGTACAACCCCGGGTACAGCAGGAAAAAGAAAAAGGCCATATTGAACATTGCCAGGTAGCAATGCAGTTTTTTGAAGAATAGTTTTATGGTCATGGGGGACGTTAATACAAAGCATGCTGCAACGGCCTTTTTATAGCGATGGTTTTGAAACTCACCGGTATATGAAGAACGAAGCCTCCGCCTGCTCCAAAAATATAAAATTTAGTTACTTTCGCCCCATGGAAACTGTTGTTAGTGGTATCCGGTCGACCGGAAACTTACATTTGGGAAATTATTACGGAGCAATACAAAACTTCGTAAAAATGCAGCAAGAATATAACTGCTATTTTTTTATTGCCGATCTTCATTCATTAACCACCCACCCCACCCCTGCCGACCTGCACGGCAATGTAAAACAGGTGCTGATAGAGTATTTGGCTGCAGGTATTGATCCGGAGAAATCAACTATTTATATTCAATCAGACGTCCCGGAAGTTGCTGAGCTATACCTTTATTTAAATATGAACGCCTACGTGGGCGAGTTGGAGCGAAGCACCTCATTCAAGGATAAAATTCGTGCGCAGCCCGACAATGTGAATGCGGGCTTGTTAACCTACCCGGTATTAATGGCTGCCGATATCATCATCCACAAGGCCGTAAAGGTACCTGTAGGCAAGGATCAGGAACAGCACCTGGAAATGTCGCGCACGTTTGCCAACCGATTTAACAGGCTTTATAATACGGAGTATTTTCCCGAGCCCTACGCATTCAATTTTAGCCAGAACCTGGTAAAAATTCCCGGGCTGGATGGCAAAGGCAAAATGGGTAAATCAGAAGGCGAGGGAAACGCCGTTTATCTTTCCGACACGCCGGAAGTGATCCGTAAAAAAGTAATGAAGGCGGTGACCGACAGCGGCCCTACCAGCGAGAACCAGGTAAAACCTGACGAGATTCAAAACCTGTTCGATCTGATGAAAGTGGTTTCGACTGCAGACACGTACAAACACTTTGATAACCTGTACAACAGCTGCCAGATCCGCTACGGCGACCTAAAAAAACAATTGGCAGAAGATATTATCCTGGCAACATCGCCCATCCGCGAAAAGATAAAAGACATTTCAACCGATCCCTCCTACCTGCGGCAAGTTGCCCGCCATGGCGCCATTAAGGCCCGCGAAAGTGCTTCAAGGACAATTAAGGAGGTAAGGGAGATCATCGGTTTCCGGAATTTTAGTTAGTTCATTGTTGATAGTTCATAGTTCATGGTGTATATTAGGCGGAGTTTTGTTGCGATGTCTGATAGACATGTATAGTTAGCAAAAAGCAACTTGCTTTTGCGATGAACCATGAACTATGAACCATGAACAACAAACTATTAACCATGAACTAAAATATGCACATCGCAATTGTAGGTAACATCGGCGCCGGGAAAACCACCCTTACTGAATTATTGGCCAAAAATTACGGCTGGGACCCTGTATTTGAAGCTGTCGACAATAACCCCTACCTGGAGGATTTTTACAGCGATATGAAACGCTGGAGCTTTAACCTGCAGATATACTTTTTAAACGCCCGCTACCGGCAAATTATCGACATCCAAAAAGGCGGTCACAACATCATCCAGGACAGAACCATTTACGAAGATGCCTACATCTTTGCCGAGAACCTGCACGATATGGGGCTGATGACTACGCGTGATTACCAGAATTACGAGGCCATTTTTGATAATATTATCGAATTTATCAAACCGCCCGACCTGCTCATTTACCTCAGGGCATCGGTACCGACTTTAGTGAATAATATCCAGCGCCGCGGCCGCGAGTACGAAAGCGGTATCCGGCTGGATTACTTATCCAAACTGAACGAGAAATACCAGAAATGGATAAACAGCTATAAACTGGGCAAACTGCTGATCATCGATAAGGATAACCTCGATTTTGCTAATAAAACCGAAGATTTGGCTACCATTGTGCAGATGATAGAGCGGGAAATACACGGGCTATTTTAAACGGCCTGCTATGAAGCCAAAAGCGGTATTTTTTGTCTTTAGCCTACTGCTTGTTTTTTCATGCAATCGTTCCAGTTGGAAAAAACTAGATTTGAAATCTTTTTCTATCAGTGTCCCTAAAAATTGGGCATATAAATCAATGCGCGGTGTGGATTCCTTTGTGGGAGAAATCGGCGATAAGGACTTTAACTTGTCATTTGATTACAGCGAGTATGGCTATGCCAGCAATTTGATAGAAACTGAAGATCAGTATTTACAAGGCCGGCAATGGCTTCATGACTGTCCTTTAATGGAGCCGGGCGTCACTTATACCAGCAGATTTAACGTACATGGGGAGAAAGTCCGCCAAATGAAAGAAAAGGGGATAACAGATTCCACATTAGTTAAAGTTGAGGTAGACCCCTGTTTTGCTGCTAAAAAACTTACGAGAAGACCTACTTCGGCTGAACAGGCTAGATATCCCAAGGTGGATTTCATCGGAATTCTAACGTATAAAGGGAAATCTATTACCATACCTATCCAGATCCCGAAGGAAATCCGCGAACATTTTATCAACGTCGACACCACCAACCGTTTCATCATCAAAACCATTCGCCCAAAAGTGACAGGCGAAGGAATGACGGGCATATATTTCAAAAGCCGTAGCTCCGACTTTAGCTTTCAACTGTCCGGAGAAAACCTTTCTGAACTGCAAGAGGAACAGGCCTTGATGGCTTTTAAGACCATACAATTCAAAAATAAATGAGCATCCTCGGTATCATCCCCGCCCGCTACGCCTCTACCCGCTTCCCGGGCAAGCCTTTAGTGGACATCGCCGGGAAAACCATGATTCAAAGGGTTTATGAGCAAAGTAAAAAATGCACTCATCTATCCGATATAATCGTAGCTACCGATGATGAGCGCATTTATAAACACGTGCATGATTTTGGCGGATCAGCCATCATTACCTCACCCGATCATCAAAGTGGTACCGACCGCTGCGCCGAAGTCGCTCTAAAGCATCCGCAATACGATGTGATCATAAACATACAAGGCGACGAACCCTTTATCGATCCTGAACAGATCAGTAAACTCGCGTTCTGTTTTAATGATGCCGACACTCAAATTGCCACACTGGTCAAAAAAATTCAAACCGGAGAAGAGCTTTTCAACGTCAATTCGCCCAAAGTGGTGATTAACAAATTATCGGAAGCCGTTTATTTCTCCCGCTCACCGCTGCCGCATATTCGCGGGCAGGAACCGGAAAACTGGCTGAACCATTTCACCTATTTTAAACATATCGGCATTTACGGCTATCGCGCCGATGTTTTGCAGCAGATCACCAGGCTGCCGGTGTCATCGTTGGAGAAGGCCGAAAGTCTGGAACAACTACGCTGGATTGAAAATGGCTACCGCATAAAAATAGCCGAAACAGAATTGGAGACTTTTGCAGTGGATACACCAGCAGATTTAGAAAAACTAAATTCAAAGTAAACCTATATGAACCTCAAAACAATTATTTTAATGGCAGGGGTATGCTGCTTATCGGCCTTCAAAGCCAAAAGTCAGGACATTGTAATCACCGACAAAGGCGATACCATTAAGTGTAAACTATCCCATAGCATGATGGGCGCCTACAAATACAAAACGCCGAGCGGTACCACGGTGGATTTAAACATGCAAAACACGCGCGAATATTATACCGGGAATAAAAAAACATGGATACGCAGGTTGTATATCACCAGTTCGCGCATCCCTTGTTTCCTGGAGATTGTGACGATTGGAAAGCTCAATTTATACGAGATGAGCTACAAAGACATGTATTACGACGGCTCCCTTACCTACAGCCACACTACCACCAGTATGGTGAGCGGCCGGCCCTATTCCAAAACACAATATTTTGTGGCGAAAAGCGATACGGCCGAGGTAGTGTTTGACGATGACCTGTCGAAGGGCAAAATAAAAGACCTGATGGACGAGAAGCTCACACCTTTTATACAAGATAACCCCAACGTTTTAACGCTGTACAAATCCGAAAACCATGTGAGTGCTGATGATCTTAAAAAGCTGGTTGAAATGTACAACGGCAGCAAATAAAAGATGCGTTCGATAAAGTTATTGCTGGTGCCTTTATTATGCGTGGCATTTTTGCCATTAATGGCCTTTGCACAAAAGGACTATGTGATCACCGCCAAAAATGATACAGTGCATTGCAAAATAAAAATGGACGCATTCGATCATATTTATGCCTATCGTGTTGCCAAAAGCGACCAATATGTAGTGATTGATCACAAAAACATAAAGGAGGTTTTCCTTGCGCGGGATTCAGGCACATACGTGTTTAAAGATATGCCCGGCCAAATGTATCCCGGCTATGTGAAAGTTTTGGAGAAAGGCCATATCAATCTTTATGAGGAGGTAATTAATGTCGCCACCTTCGCTGATGCTAAAAGTATTTATTGGTATTTGAGTAAAGGCTCAGGCGCCTTAATTCAAATAAAAACTCAGGGAGCCACCGACTTCAACATTGGCACTCAGAAAGACCGGACGAAAGCCCTTGTTGACAATATTAGCGATTGTGAATACGTTGCTACGGAGTTAAAATATACCGATCTTGACAAAAATTACGATTTTGATCTAGTACGAGGTTTCATCAAGATGTACAACGAAAAATGCCCCGGTAAATAAAAAAGGAAAACGCCAATTCAGAAACCCAAAACATTGTTTTGCCTATCGCTGCATGATCGGATGAAAGGTTGAAATATTTCGAAGTCGATTTAAAAATAATCCTTACATTTATTTAATATCCCGTTAACCGTGAAAGTTCATAAAATTCTTCTGTCGCTGATCTTGTTTTGTGCAGTTTGCACAGAAAGATCTTATGCGCAAAAAGATTATGTGATCACCAAAAATCGCGATACGGTTTATTGCGATATAAAAACCAATGTAGTAAGCGGGAAAATAAAATACAGGCCGAACGGAAAAGAAAAATATTCGGTCATTGATCCCGACAATATTATTGAATACTTCACAGCGGCTGACACGTCAACTTTCGTCCTGAAAAAACTGCCCGGGAAAGCCGACCAGCCGGCGTGCTATTTAAACTGGCTCGAAAAAGGCAAGATTAATTTATATGAGCAGCAAGTGGTCAGCGGCTCACACGGCGAAACTTCAGCATTTTGGTACGCCGGCAAGGATAACGACTCGTTAAAACTGATCAAAGTCGCAGGGATCGCAGTCGGCGACGTGGGCCGTAGTGATCACCGCGAGAAGCTATTTTTAAATATGATCGCAGATTTCCCGGCGCTGCTGGATGCTTTTGAAAACGAGGCCTATACCTTCGCAAATATCGAAAACTGCATCATTAACTATAACAACCGCTTTTCGGTCTACAGCAAAAAGCTGCAGTAGAGTCATCTGCACATCTGCACATCTGCACATCTGCACATCTGCACATCTGCACATCTGCACATTTGCACATTTGCACATTTGCACATTTGCACATCAGCATATCCGCACATCCACAACACTTTTCCACAATTACAACTTCTTTAAACCTGTCTCGCAAATTTTCGTACTTTTGTATCCCGTACACAAACAAAAATCATGACCAAGTATATATTTGTTACGGGCGGCGTTACTTCGTCGTTAGGGAAGGGAATTATATCCGCTTCTCTTGCCAAACTTCTCCAGGCACGCGGCTACCGCGTTACCATCCAAAAGTTCGACCCGTATATCAACATCGACCCGGGAACGTTAAACCCCTACGAGCACGGCGAATGCTACGTAACTGAAGACGGCGCTGAGACCGACCTCGACCTTGGTCATTATGAGCGTTTTTTAAACACCCCTACTTCGCGTGCCAACAATATCACCACCGGGCGCATTTACCAGAATGTAATTAACCGCGAGCGCCAGGGCGACTTTTTGGGCAAAACCGTCCAGGTGGTTCCTCATATCACCGATGAGATCAAAAGAAACATCCGCATACTGGGCGAAAGCGGCGATTATGACATCGTGATTACCGAGCTGGGCGGCACTGTTGGCGACATCGAATCGTTACCCTATATCGAAGCTGTGCGGCAGTTCAGGTGGGAGATCGGTTCAGGCAATTCACTCGTGATCCACTTAACGCTTATCCCGTTCCTGGCCGCAGCAGGCGAGTTGAAGACCAAGCCTACCCAGCACTCGGTAAAGATGCTGCTGGAATACGGTATACAGCCCGACATCCTGGTTTGCCGCACGGAACACCATCTTAACACGGATATTCGTAAAAAGATTGCCTTGTTTTGCAACGTAAACGTAAATGCCGTTATCGAATCGATAGATGCATCCACCATATACGATGTGCCGCTGCTGATGCTGAAAGAGCAACTGGACCGCACCGTGCTCACTAAATTAAAGCTGCCCCATAAAAACGAACCGGACCTGGAAAGCTGGAAAGACTTTTTAGGCCGTTTGAAAAATCCCACGTCAGACGTGAGGATAGGCCTGGTTGGCAAGTATGTTGAATTGCCGGATGCATACAAATCGATCAGCGAGGCATTTATCCACGCAGGCGCAAAAAATGAATGCAAGGTTAAGGTTGAATATATTCCATCGGAAACATTAACACCCGAAAATGCCATCGAGCGGCTAAAAGGCCTGCATGGTGTGTTGGTAGCCCCTGGCTTCGGCGAGCGCGGTTTTGAAGGGAAAATTGAAGCAATACGTTACGTGCGTGAAAACAATATTCCTTTTTTCGGTATCTGCCTGGGTATGCAATGTGCGGTTGTTGAGTATGCCCGGAATGTTTTGGGGCTGAAAGAAGCCAGCAGCACCGAGATGAACCCCGCTACACCATTCCCGGTGATCAGTATGATGGAAGAGCAGAAAAAGATCAGTGCCAAGGGAGGTACCATGCGTTTGGGGGCCTATATCTGCGACATCAAAAAATCAAGCAAAGTGGCCAATTACTATGGAAAAACCCGTATTTCGGAACGTCACAGGCATCGTTATGAGTTTAACAACGATTATCTGAAAGAATACGAAAATGCAGGCCTGCTGCCGACTGGTTTTAACCCGGAAAATAACCTGGTTGAGATCGTCGAGCTTAAAAATCACCCATTTTTTATCGGCACGCAGTTTCATCCTGAATTAAAATCAACTGTTGCAAATCCGCATCCACTTTTTATTAACTTTGTCGCCGCTTCAAGGGCTTATGCCCGTAAGCAATAAGTTACGCACGACACACACAAATGGACAAGAATACATTCACAGGGTTATTCCTGATTATGATCATTATGGGAGTTTCCGTATTTCTATGGAAGCCCAGTGATACCGATTTAAAAAAGCAGGCCGCAGTTATACACGCCGATTCCGTAAAAAAAGGTCTGCTGCCAAAAAAAACCGCGATAGTTGCAAAGGGTACTGATACCTCAAAACTAAATACCATTGCAACCACAAAGGTTGATTCGGCTTTATTAAAACAGCCGTTTGGCCGGAACACCCAAGGTACCGAAAAACTGATCACCCTTGAAAACGCCGATATCATTGTTAAGCTGAGCACATTGGGTGGCAAGGTTTCTTCGGTTGAGCTAAAAAACTACAAAACATACAATCACAAGCCGCTGATATTATTTGATGGTGATAAAAGCCATTTCGGTTTAAATTTTAATGCGGGCAGTAACAGCATCACTACAGATAAGCTCTTTTTTACACCCAGCACTGATCAGCTGCAGGTAACCGGAAAGGATTCTTCAACCGTTATTATGCGCTTAAGCTACAGCGCTACACAGTATATCGATTATATCTACTCGTTAAAGGGTACCGGTTTTAAAGTGGGATTAACCATTAAACCAGTAGGACTTGACCAGGTGATCGCCAACAGCAATTCGCTCAATGTAAACTGGGCGGCAAGCATGCGCAAGCAGGAAATGGACCTTGAGCAGGAAAGGCGCTATACTACCATTTACGACATTAACAATGAAGGCTCTATTGATTACCTAAGTTCTAATAAAGACGACTCTACGACGGTCGCCGACAAAAAACTGCAGTGGATATCTTTCCAGGCTCACTTTTTCTCGGGGGTTATCATCACTGATAAAGGTTTTGACAGATCGCATATCGGTGTTAATACCGATGTTGCAGATAGTCTGCACAGCAAGCAGATGAGCGCCAGCCTTACTCTTACCAGAAACGGCGATGGTACTTTTCCGGTGTTATTTTACTTCGGCCCAAACAAATACGACATTTTAAAGGCCCAGGGCCACGACCTCCAAAAGCAGATTTATATGGGGTGGGCGCCGTTTGCGCTTATCAACCGGTTTGCAGTATTGCCGGTATTTAATTTCCTTGTGCAGTTCACTTCTAACTATGGGCTGATCATATTGGGCCTGACCCTGATATTAAAGCTGGTATTATCGCCGCTTACCTACAAGTCGTACCTTTCGATGGCTAAAATGCGGGTACTGAAGCCTGAGATGGATGAAATAAAGGCCAAAGTTGGTGATGACAACCCTACCCTGCTGCAGCAGGAATACATGAAGCTTTATAAAAAGGCCGGCGTAAACCCTTTAGGGGGGTGTTTGCCGCTGCTGATACAAATGCCTATTGTATTCGCCTTTTTTCGCTTTTTCCCAAGTTTATTTGAATTGAGGGGTCAAAGCTTTTTATGGATGCATGACCTGTCTACTTACGATACCGTCCTAACTTTCCACGCTCTCCCGCTCCTTGGATGGACCCACCTAAGTGTGATGTGTTTGTTTATGACGGCCTCAACGCTGATCTACACGTATTTTAACAACCAGATATCGGGTGCGACCGGGCAAATGAAGTACATCGGTTATATTACCCCGATCATCTTCCTCGGTGCGTTAAACAGTTATCCTTCCGGTTTGAACTACTATTATTTCCTGGCCAATATGCTTACGTTCACCCAGCAATACATTATCCGTTTGATGGTTGACGACAAAAAGATCCATGAGCAGATACAGGAAAACAAAAAGAAACCAGACGTTAAAAAGAAAGCCAGCGGTTTCCAGTCAAAAATGGAAGAAATGATGCGCCAGCGGCAACAACAGCAATTACCACAGGGTAAGAAGAAGTAGTTTGGAGTCCGGAAGTCCGAAAGTCCGGAAGTCCGAAAGACTAAAATAGTATAATAAAAACAGCCGGTTAAAATTAGCCGGCTGTTTTTATTGCTGACTCACAGAAAAGATGCCGTAAAGATCTTTCGGACTTTCGGTCTTTTCGGGCTTTCGGTCTTTTTTCTCAATTCACACTAAAATAATTAGCAAAAACTTATTACATTTACACCGATGTATGCCATAGTGGATATTGAGACTACCGGGGGGCATGCCAGCGCAAATGGCATTACCGAGATAGCCATATGCATACACAACGGTAAAAAAGTTATTGAGCGTTACTCCACTCTTGTCAACCCCAAAAGGGAGATCCCAATTTATATCAGTGCGCTCACAGGCATCACCAACGAAATGGTGCAGGACGCTCCGCCTTTTGAAGATGTTGCGGCGGATATTTTTCACCTGCTCCACAATAAAATTTTTGTTGCACACAATGTAAATTTCGACCATTCATTTGTGCGTTATCACCTGGCTGCGGCTGGTTACGAACTGCAGTGTAATAAGTTATGCACGGTAAGGCTGGGTCGTAAAATACTGCCGGGGCTTCCCTCCTACAGCCTGGGTAAGCTCTGCCGTCATTTAGGCATCGATAACGAAAGCCGCCACCGCGCCGCCGGGGATGCAGAAGCAACCTCGATTTTGTTTTCGCTGTTGTTGCAAAGTGATAAAGAAGATCATATCCAAAAGGCGCTGAAGCAAAACTCGAAAGAACAGGTTTTGCCGGCCAACCTGCCCAAACAGGATGTGGAGGCCCTGCCCCAATCACCAGGTGTATACTATTTTCACGATCAAAAAGGAAAAGTTATTTATGTGGGCAAGGCTAAGAACCTGAAAAAAAGGGTGTGCAGTCACTTTACCGGCAATAATCCCGGTCCGCAGCGGCAGGAGTTCTTACGAAATATCCACCACATCACCTTCCAGCTTTGCGGCACCGAATTGATCGCCTTTGTGATGGAGGCCGTAGAGATCAAACGCCTTTGGCCGAAATATAATCGCTCACTAAAACGCTTTCAACACGCCTATAGCCTTTACTCGTTTGAGGACCAGCGCGGCTACCTGCGCCTGGTGGTTGACAAGCACCGGAAGATGACCGGCTCAATATATAGTTGTAACACCCTTTTTGAGGGGCGAAGCGCACTGTTGCGGCTGATCGAAGGCTATGAGCTTTGTCCCAAATTGTGTTTTATCCAAAATAACACACAACCCTGCACAGGCTTAAACGGCGCTAATTGCGCCTGTGACGGCCTGGAAACACCTGAAGAGTATAACAGAAAGGTGATTGCCGCCATTGAAGAGCTAAACAATGCCCTGCCCACGTTTGCTATCAGGGACGCCGGGAGGACAGATGATGAGCATAGCTGCCTGCTGATTGAGAAGGGCAAATTTTATGGCATGGGTTACATATCCCACTATTTTGATGTAGACAACCTGCAGCAATTAAAAAATCATCTCACCCCCTATCCAGGCAACGACTATATAAGGACGATGGTCGCCGGGTATGCAACACGTTTCCCGGATCGAAAAGTGGTGTTTTCCTAATGCGGAAAGCAACGTTCTGACGCACTAAAAAATCGATTAAAATTTCTCGTTAAACTATTGTTTCATAAAATTATTTTAATTTACTTTGTTTTACAAAGTACTTTTAAGTAAGCGATGGAATGAAAGTAAAAATGATCCTGCCTGCCCTAACTGAAGCGGAGAGTCCCTTTTGGCGGCCAATTAAATATTCTTTGTTTCCGCCATTGGGTTTGGCTACTCTTGCCGCCTATCTTGCGCCGGATGATGAAATTGACCTGCAGGACCAACACGTTGAAAAACTCAACCTGGACGACGAGCCCGACCTGGTCGTCATTCAAGTTTATATTACTAACGCCTACCGTGCTTATGCGATCGCCGACCATTACCGGGCAAAAGGCGCATATGTAATACTCGGCGGCTTACATGTCACCTCGTTGCCATTTGAGGCAATACCACATGCCGACACGATCTTCACCGGGCCCGGAGAGGACACATTTCCCAAATTTTTGCTCGACTTTAAAAATGGTAATCCTCAAAAGATATACCGCTCATCTATACGCACCTTAGAAAAAATACCGCCGATACGCCGCGACCTGATTAAACGGCATTTATACCTGGTGCCTAATTCCATTGTGGTTACCCGGGGCTGCCCCCATCATTGCAGCTTTTGTTATAAAGATGCTTTTTTTGAGGGCGGCAGGACATTTTATACGCAGCAGGTTGATGATGCACTGGCTGAGATCGATCGCTTACCAGGCAGGCATTTATATTTTTTAGATGACCATTTGCTGGGCAATGCAAAATTCGCCACAGAGTTATTTGAAGGAATGAAAGGCATGAACAGGGTATTCCAGGGAGCGGCTACGGTCGATTCGATCTTGCGCGGTAACCTGGTCGAAAAGGCAGCTGAAGCTGGATTAAGAAGCCTGTTTGTAGGTTTCGAAACTTTTTCGCCGCAAAACCTGAAGCAGAGTAATAAAAAGCAGAACCTCGAAAAAGACTACACCAAAGCCGTGAACAGGCTGCACGACCTTGGCATTATGATCAACGGCAGTTTTGTATTCGGGTTGGATGACGACGACAAAGATGTTTTTAAAAGAACTGTAGAGTGGGGTGTAAAAAACGCTATAACCACTTCTACTTATCATGTGTTAACACCTTACCCCGGTACTGAATTGTTTAATAATATGGAAAGCCAGAACAGGATACTTACCAAAAACTGGGATTTGTACGATACGCGTAAGGTGGTGTACAAAACCATAGGCCTTACTGCGAAAGAGCTGGAAGATGGCTATTGGTGGGCCTATAAGGAATTTTATAGCTGGAACAATATATTTAAAGCAAGTATGCAGCACCGGTCGAACATCCATAAATTGAAGCACTTATTTTATTCCGGCGGCTGGAAAAAATTTGAACCGGTGTGGAATTTCCTGATAAAAACTAAAAGCCTGAATGAAACCTTGCCCTTATTGGAAGGTGTGTTGAGGAAAATAAATCTTAAAAAAAATGAAAAACCAGCTGGCTTAGGTAAGCAGTTTGACTCCGTCGCCATCGGCAAAACACCGGGCGATTCCCCAGAAATTGAACTAAAACTGTTTGGCGAAGAGCTTAATACAATAGTTTAATTTAAAGTTTTCAGTGCCTGTGTCTTTAATTACTTCAAATACTTATTATACCAGGCAATGTAACGTACCAGGCGATCAACCTGGTAACTTGGCTTACTGATACCGTGAAATGAGTTGGGATAAAGAATAAGTTCCGTCGTGATGTTCTGCGATTTAAGCGCCTCGTACATCTGTTCGCTGCCTGCGGTTGGTACGTTAAAGTCCTTTAAGCCCGACATAAACAGTACGGGCGTTTTTATCCGGTCGGCATGAAAAAACGGGTACGACAATTTTTCCCATTTAGCCTGGCTTTTCCAGGGCGGGCCTATTTCATTGTCATATTGCAACACGTACTCATCGCTGCCATACATAGTTGTTTGAAGGCTGCTGCCCGCGCCGCTGGCTGCCGCTTTAAACCGGGTATCAGACGCGATGGTATAATTGGTGAGTATGCCGCCGTAGCTCCATCCGCCAATGCCAAGGTGATCAGGGTCGGCCAGGCCTTGTTTTATGATTTCGTCAACAGCCCCCAACAAATCTTTAACTTCCTTATTCCCCCAATCAGCATAAATCGCTTTACAATAATCAATGCCTCTGCCGTCACTCCCCCGGTAGTTAACGCCAATTACGGTGTACCCGGCGCTGGATAGAATTTGCCTGGTGGCGTCAAACGAGTATTCATCCTGGCCAACCGGGCCACCATGAATAAACAGTATTAAAGGAAGTTTTTTTTGGTTGACACTGTCGGGCGTGTAGACCAAGCCCGAAACAATAGTTCCATCATTGCTTTTGGATTGGAACCCATCCACATGGGCCAGTGTAACCGTACTCAGCCATTGCTGCTGATGAAAGGTTAGTCGCCGCGTTTTACCATTTTCGAGGGCATAGACTTCCGCTGGTGTATAAGGGTCGCTCATTTCAATAAGCCAGTTGCCGTTCGGATTCGCATGTATCCCCATAACCGAATAATTGCCCTTTATTAGGGTAGATATTTTACCACTGGCAACATCCCAGGCATCCACATACCTGGTACGGTCATCGGCCACTAAAAAACAAAGGGCTTTGCCATCCTTGCTCCATTCCGACGAGGTTATCGGGCGATCCAGTTGTTGCGTTAATAACTTGTTGTTTTTACCGTCAGCATCCATTACACATAAAATATCCTGGTCATACATCATGTAGTCAGCATCGCTGGTCGAACGTAAATAAGCAACGCGTTTACTATCGGGGCTCCAATGCGGGTCCTGGTCGTGCCCTTTCCAAAAGGTAAGCTGGGTAGCCGCTGCACCCGGCTTCGCGTCAATCACAAAAATATCGTCGTTGTCGTTTCTATCAGGGTCCGTTGTATGATTGCTCACAAAAACAATCTGCTTACCATCCGGCGACCATTCCGCAGCGCCTTCATCTGTATTGCCCCTGGTTAAAGTATCGAGTTTCTTTGTCCGGACATTAAACAAGTATAAATGTTTATGGAGATGCTGTAAATAGCCGTCAACATCCTGTTTAAAATGATAGCGGTCTATTTTAACCGGCGCGGGAGTTTTAGGCTCATCTTTACCCCCATTTTCAGGGTCGCCTATAGTCAAAAGCAGCGTGTTCGCATCCGGCGACCAGGAGTAATCATCAATATCCCCTTTTATATCCGTAAGTTTATTTCCTTCACCGCCCCTTCTGTCCATCAGCCAAACCTGGCCCCCTTTTTTTGAATCGCGGGCTGACATAAAAGAAATGTATTTACCATCCGGGCTCCATTTTGGAGACGACGCCGGCTCGTTGCCGTAGGTAAGCTGAATGGATTCTTTCCCATCCCAGCTTTGCATCCATAAATGCGATACCCGGTTGTCTTTAGCGGTATCCACCTCGGCCAGGTCATACGCCACCCATTTGCCATCCGGCGAAATTTGCGGGCTGCCCAGCGTGGTAATACGATAAACGTCGGCAGGTTGTATCGGCTTTTTACTTTGGGCGAATGCGCCGCCCGCAGCAAATAATACTGAAAGAATAAGTAAAGTTTTTTTCATGCTTTTATCAATTCCACTGAGCCTGTAATTTAGGAAATAGATGGCAATTTGATAATAAATAGATATGAAAATCAGCAAATTCCTGCTTTTTCCAGTTCGACCTGCATCTGCTGCTGAATTTTCAGCGCTTCGGCGCGGGCAGCTTCGGCAAAATCTTCGCCATTTGATGCATAAATCACCGATCGTGCAACATTCACGATCAAGCCGCACTCTTTAGTCATCCCGTATTTGCAAACTTCTTCCAGGCTGCCACCCTGGGCACCAACACCGGGCACCAGCAGGAAATTATCGGGCGCGTATTTACGGATGCCTGTAAATTCGGAGCCTTTGGTTGCGCCTACGACAAACATCAAACGGTCGGCGCCGGCCCAGGTAGTGGCTTTCTGAATAACGGTTTCATACAAAAGCCCGTTTTCGGTAGTCAGGTATTGAAAATCTTTACTGCCGGCCGAAGAAGTCAGCGCCAGTAAGATCACCCATTTACCGGGATAGTTTAAATAGGATAATACCGCATCATGCCCCATGTAAGGCGACACAGTTATCGCGTCAAAGCTCATCTCAGACGCATTTTCATCAAAGAAAGCCTTCGCATACATATCGGATGTATTGCCTATATCGCCACGTTTAGCATCGATAATATTCAGGCAATCCTTTGGCAGGTATTTCCAGGTGTTCACCAGGCTTTGAAGTCCTCTGATACCCGCCGATTCATAAAATGCCGAATTAGGTTTATAAGCGATGCACAGATCGCGGGTGGCATCGATGATGCGTTTATTAAATTCAAACAGCGGATCGGGGTAGTCTCTTAAAAATTCGGGTATTTTTTCAATGTCCGGATCAAGACCGACACACAGGAAGGATTTTTTGAGTTTGATCTGCTCGATGAGCTGCTGGCGGGAAATCATTAAAGCAGTTTATTTGTGCTGCAAAAAAACTAAAAATTAAGTCAACTGTTACATCGACAGGATATTTTTTTAAATAATTTTAATTTTCAAAATAATTTGAGTAGCATTGCAATGTTTTTCCGTGAATTTTTCTTGCACTAAAGAAACAATTTAAAACTCCAGGTTATTTTATCAATTAGTTGCGTGGGTTTAGATGTTGCATAAAACAAGTTGCAAAACAAATTTCTTTCATATTAAACATCTCCATGTACAACATGCATGATTTGCTAAATTAACAAAGACCCGGATCGTACCCAGGGTTGTTATCTAAGACGATTGCGCCTTTAACATCAGTGAAGATAAATACAATCACAAAAGAATATTCTAAATAAAATTTTTCCTTGAACTATACTTCTTAATATGTTTGATACAAACGAATTGAACGACAAACTCGTTTCGGAATTGCGCGATATTGCCCGTAATTTAGGCATCGCCGAAGCTGAAGAACTGAGAAAAGCACAACTAATAGAGCGTATTGTTGAGCAAGAGCAACTGATTGAAGCTGCCAGGACTCAGCAAAGTACTGTAAATACGATATACACACCAAAAGGTGCCGCTCCTGCTGAGAGCACCGAAAAAACGCGAAAAAGAATACGCACGGTAAAAAGCGTGAGCAAGCCAAGGGTTGAAGTGCCTTTGGACGATACCAACTTATTCGACGAGCCGGATGATGAAGTCGCTGCTGAGGATGAGGATAGCGAACAACCGGTTGCAATAGCCGAAGCAGAAGGTAATAATTTTGACGAGGGTGAAGATACGGCGTCAAAAAGCGATGATATGGTAACCGAAGGGCGTGTACAAAAATTCGACCGGCGGGCAAATATTCAAACTGCCCAGCAAAAAGCACAGGAGGCCATTAACCTTGATTTTGACAATGTAATTGTAAACGAAGGCGTATTGGAAATTATGCCCGATGGTTATGGTTTTTTACGCTCATCCGATTACAACTACCTTACTTCGCCGGATGATATTTATGTATCGCAATCGCAGATCAAATTATTTGGTTTGAAGACCGGTGACACCGTGCGCGGAAGTATCCGCCCACCAAAAGAAGGCGAAAAATATTTTCCGCTGGTACGGGTTGAGGCCATAAACGGCCGTATCCCAGCAGAAGTGCGTGACCGTGTGCCATTTGACCACTTAACACCGCTTTTCCCTTCAGAAAAATTATCGCTGTTTACTGATCCGGGTAATTATTCTACCCGTATAATGGACTTGTTCTCCCCCATCGGTAAAGGCCAGCGCGGTTTGATCGTAGCACAGCCTAAAACAGGTAAAACCATGTTGCTAAAGGATGTTGCTAATGCGATCGCCAAAAACCATCCTGAAGTTTACCTGATCATCCTGCTGATAGATGAACGCCCGGAAGAAGTTACCGATATGGCCCGCAGTGTGCGTGCCGAAGTGGTATCGTCGACATTTGACGAGCCGGCCGAACGCCACGTAAAAATCGCAAATATTGTGTTGGAAAAGGCAAAACGTATGGTTGAATGCGGGCACGACGTAGTGATCCTGCTCGACTCCATTACCCGCTTAGCCCGTGCCTACAATACCGTGGCCCCTGCGTCTGGTAAGATATTGTCGGGTGGTGTTGACGCAAACGCGTTGCACAAGCCAAAAAGATTCTTTGGTGCGGCCCGTAACATCGAGGATGGCGGCTCGCTCACCATTATCGCAACAGCCCTTACGGAGACCGGCTCGAAAATGGATGAAGTTATCTTTGAAGAATTTAAAGGTACCGGCAACATGGAGCTTCAGCTTGACCGCAAGCTATCCAACAAGCGCATATTCCCTGCAATTGATATTACCGCTTCGAGCACCCGTCGCGACGACTTACTGCTTGATCGCGATACCCTGCAGCGTATTTGGATATTGCGCAACCACCTTGCCGATATGAACTCTCAGGAATCGATGGAGTTTTTACAGGGACAGATAAGGGGTACCAAAACCAACGAAGAGTTTTTGATATCGATGAATTCGTAACGATTTCGGATTTCGGATGTTTGATTTCGGATTTAAATAATGTATAGGCGAAGAATACGTTTAAATTCAAAAGAAAAAAATCCGAAATCGAAATTTCGAAATCCGAAATAAAAATTACCTTCATGGCGTAATGAAGAACCGTGTAAAAAAACATGTGCCCAACGCAATTACCTGCGCAAACCTATTTAGCGGTTGCATCGGTATTGTTTTAGCGTTTAAAGGCGAACTCATTGGTGCGGCTTATGCCATTTTCCTTTCGGCAATATTTGACTTTTTTGACGGCCTGGCCTCACGTGTTCTAAACTCATTTTCGGGTATTGGCAAAGACCTTGATTCGCTCGCTGATATGGTGAGCTTTGGCGTACTGCCGGCCGTTATTATGTACCAGCTGTTTTTGAAAGCGAACCAGATAGGAAATGTAAGTACCTGGCTAAATTTTGCAGCTTTTTTAATACCGGTGTTTTCAGCGCTTCGCCTGGCCAAGTTTAATGTTGATACGCGTCAGGCCGAAAACTTTATCGGGGTACCCACACCTGCAAACGCTATACTAATTGCGTCTCTCCCGATGATCCTTGATCACCATAACCGGTTTTATACCCCTTATTTAACCAACTCATACGTTTTGCTCGGTTTCGTGATCGTTATGTGCACGTTGCTGGTGGCCGAAATGCCGATGATGTCGTTAAAATTTAAAAACACCGATTTTAATAAAAATATTTACCGCTATTTATTACTTCTCTTCTCGGCAATTCTGATACTATTTTTTAAATTTGCGGCGGTTCCGGTAGTGATATTTATTTATATTATCTTATCCATTATCCAGTTTAAGTTTGCTAACTATCCTGTGATAACCGAGGTAAAAAAAAATACAAAGATCCCTTCGTAACCAATACTTTCCAAAAAAAAAAATTTAGCTCAATGAAAAAATTCCAGGCCGAGATAGACGTAATGCCCAAAAAAGAAATTCTTGACCCACAGGGTAAAGCAGTAACAGGAAGTATGAAAAACCTGGGTTTAGCCGAAATTCAAAATGTGCGGATCGGCAAACATATTTCACTTGAGATTGAAGCCGATAGCGCCGAAACGGCCCACAGCAAAGTTGACCAGGCCTGTAAAAGCCTTCTGGCTAACTTGATAATGGAAAGTTATAGTTTTAGCTTACACCCGGTAGGATAGTCCGGAAGTCCGGAAGTCGGCAAGTCCGAAAGACAGAAGAATGTTAGTATATCCGTTAAGCCGGAAAGTTAATATTTGCAAAAAACAAGCATCAAAGAAGCTGGAAAAATGCTTCTTCCGGACTTTTGGACCTGCCGACTTCCGGACTCTAACTACAGTTCCGCTTCTTTTTCTGCCTTGATCAGGATAAGCGAGGTAATGTTATCATTCACCACCGCTTTGATATCGTCAAATTTTGATTTTAAAAGCATCGCATCAGGCGCTCCGGATTTGGCCATTATTTCAACCTCTTGAATATTTGCCTGGCATTGCGCCATGCCGAAAAAACCCAGGTTTGGTTTCAGCTTATGTGACGCAGCGGCAACAACGGCCCAGTCATCGTTTGCGATGCCGTTGGTTATTGTTACCAATAACTCAGGCGTGTGCTGTAAAAACATATCGATAGACTCGACAATAAACTCAGTGCTCCCGTCTGCAATATCGTACAAAAAAGAAAGGTCGAGATCCTGTGGCATCAGATTTTGTGACATAATGTGTCTGTTACATTCAAAAATATCTCTTTTTTACGATCAAATCGTCAGAAAGTTCGGTTTTAAGCTGATTAATTTTTTTATTTAACACCGGGTGTACCAGGTGTGGGGCAATTTCGCTAAGCGGCTCCATCGTAAACCTTCGTTTGTGCAGCTCCGGGTGAGGGATATGAAGGCCTGGCTCGTCGATGACTTGCTGCCCATAAAATAGTATATCAATATCAATCGTGCGCGAACCCCATTTTTCTTCCCGTTTTCGTCCCAGCTTTTTTTCAATATCCAATATTTTTTCCAGCACCAGCCGCGGTGGCAAGTCGGTTTTCAAAAGAATTACCTGGTTCAGGTAATCGGGCGAATCCGTTTTGCCCCATGATTGCGTTTCATACACTCCGGAGGCCCGGATTACGGGTGCAATTTCGGTTTCTATCTCCTTAATCGCCAGTTCCAAAAACAATTGCCGGTCGCCAAGATTACTTCCTAATAACAATAAAACCTCATGCATGTTGTAACAAATATTATAGATGATGCTCTTAATATTATTCGATAGTGAATTACTAATTTTGCATAATTAATAGATTTATAACAGTTAATGAAACAATTCTTCAAATTTGTGTTCGCCAGCATGTTGGCCATAATTGTCATGAGTGTGCTCTTTGTACTGATAATCCTGGCATTTATAGCATCTTCCAGCGATAAAACTGTTGTAGTCAACTCCGGTTCGATACTCCAAATTTCATTTAATGCCCCCATAGTTGAGCGCAGTCCAAATGATCCGATAGGCAGCCTGTTAGGCATAGAGGCTGATAAAGCAATTGGACTGGATGACATACTTGCAGACATTGCCAAAGCTAAAACAGACAATAAAATCAAAGGCATATTTTTGGATGAAAGTGCAATAACGCCCGGCCAGGCTTCTTCAGAGGAAATAAGGAACGCGTTGATCGATTTCAAAAAATCGGGGAAATTTATTGTTGCCTATTCCGAAATATATGAACAGGGCTTTTACTACCTGGCGTCGGTTGCCGATAAAGTTTACATCAATCCTAAAGGCATTTTCCTTTTCCACGGATTTAATCAGCAGATCACCTTTCTGAAAGGCGCGTTGGATAAGCTGGGCATCGAGGCGCAGATCATCAAGGTTGGTACTTATAAAAGTGCCGTGGAACCTTTTTTCCTCACCAAAATGAGCCCCGCTAACAAACTGCAGGTAAACTCGTATCTGGGTTCGTTATACGATCATTTTTTAACTGGCATTGGCGAAAGCAGGCATATCAGTAAAGATTCGCTGTTTGCAATTGCCAATGAACTGAAGATCAGGTTCCCGGAAGATGCTTTAAAGTACAAACTGGTGGATGGCTTGAAGTATAAGGACGAGGTTTTGAACGATTTGAAAAACCGCACCGGCATAGATCTTAAAGACGATATTAAAACCGTAAGCGTATTAGACTACGCAAAGGCGGTACCTGAAACGAGCGGCAAAAAAGAGAAAAAAGAAACCAGGGGCCAGATTGCAGTAGTTTATGCCTCAGGCGACATTATTGGCGGCGACGGCGATGATAATAGCATCGGGTCGGAAAGGATATCAAAAGCGTTGCGCGAGGCAAGATTGGATGATGATATAAAAGCAGTGGTGCTGCGTGTTAATTCGCCGGGCGGCAGTTCACTGGCTTCGGATGTGATCTGGCGCGAAGTGATGCTGACCAAAAAAGCAAAACCGATAATTGTATCTATGGGCGACTATGCAGCATCGGGCGGTTATTACATTTCCTGCGCCGCGGATTCTATTATAGCGGAGCCAAATACCATAACAGGCTCCATAGGCATATTCGCCGTTCTTCCCAACATGCAAAAGTTTTTTAACGATAAGCTGGGTATCACCTTCGATGGGGTAAAAACCGGCAAGTATGCGGATTTGGGAGATATCAGCCGGCCTTTAAGCCCGGAGGAAAGAGACATCCTGCAAAACGAAGTAAACCACGGTTACGATGATTTTACCAAAGCGGTAGCAAACGGCCGGCATAAAACACAGGAATACATCAACAGCATTGGCCAGGGTCGCGTATGGACCGGCGAGCAGGCCCTTAAAATTGGCCTAGTTGACCGCCTGGGCAACATTAACGACGCCATTAAATCGGCAGCAAAATTGGCGGGCATTAAAAATTATACAGTGATGCCTTATCCTGAGCAAAAAAGCTTTTTAGAGAAATTCGGAGTGCACGCGAGCGACCAGATGAGGATGCATGCCGTAAAGTCTGAGCTGGGCGAAACTTATAAATATTATGAGCAGATAAAGGATGCCACGCAAATGATGCGCACCCCGCAGGCCAGGCTGCCTTATACCATTTCGATTAACTAGTTTTTATTTATATTTTGATTGGAAAAGCCGTTCGCGTTGCGGGCGGCTTTTTGTTTTTATTAAATTTGAGAATGAGTTTTCCTTTTGCCTTTTATACTTCCCATTGTCAATTCTATGTTTATGACAAGGGGTCGCCCGCAGAGACCGGCTCAGATGAATTCTGGACCGAATCTGCATTAGACGATAGGCTAGCACTGGAAAAGGGCATACTGGGCGTAGGCACCGAATGTTACGGCCCGGTTAAAGGTGAACTACTTTTGCTGGAAGTTGCAAATGACGAAGTAAACTTTGAAGAATATGACCACATCGTAGAAGCTGGTTTGGAAGTTAAATCGGGAATAATTCAAATCCTGGACTGTCCTACATCCGGAGTTGAGTTGGAATTGGAGGTAACCCCCGGCATATACATGGTGAGAATATACTCCTCGAATCTTGCGTCAGTTGTTGGAGATGAAGGCGATGATTTTTATAAGATCGAGATCTGGCCTGGTACGACTTTGAGCCGCAGGGTATTAAAAAGATTTATGAGATAACTCAAAATAACAATTCATAAAACACCCCTCTATTCCATCTCCCTTTTGTATTTTTACGCGCCGAACAATTATGGAAAACAAAACCATATCCCGTAAACTTCGGTTGCTGTCGCAACTGATGGAACTGCACGACGAAAATCCGTTCAAGATAAAATCTATTGCGAACGCGGCCTTTAAGGTTGATAAGCTGCCCTATCTTATCAGGACTAAAACCGCCGCCGAAATGGAAAAGATAGATGGCATCGGCAAAAGTATGGCCACTAAAATAGCTGAACTGCTGGAAACCGGCACGATCACCGAAATGGAGGAGCTGCTGAACAAAACCCCGCAAGGCGTGGTGGAGATGATGGGCATAAAGGGTATCGGCGCCAAAAAGGTTGCCATTATCTGGAAGGAACTAAACATCGAGAGCCTTGGCGAGTTATACTATGCCTGTAACGAAAACCGGTTGGTTGAAGCAAAAGGTTTCGGCCTTAAAACGCAGGACGATATCCGCAAGGCTATCGAATTTACCATGGCAAGCCACGGCAAGTTTTTATATGCGCAGGTTGTAGCGATTGCAGATGAGCTGCTTACCCAAATAAAAAATCTGTTTCCCGGTGCATTGGCTGACTGCGCAGGCGCTTTTCGCCGTTGTTGCGAGATCATCAGCAAGCTGGTAATTGTAATAGGGGTCGACGATACAGCATCAGCAGTTAACACGATTGCTGGTTCGCAATTGTTAGGCGACGTGAAAGCTGAAGGCAACCGGGTTGATGGAAAATTACCAAATGGCTTGCAGGTTGAAATAGTTTGCGCTGATAGCGCCGGTTATTATAAAACGCTGTTTGACGAAACGGGGGATGAGGAACATGTTAAGGCAGTTCTGGCTAAAATATCCACTCCAATCGATAGACCTGAAGAAGAAGCACTGATATATCAAAAAGCGGGCTTAGCTTTCATCCAGCCTGAATTGCGCGAAGGGACAACTTTTATCGCCAAAGCTGAAAATAACTCGTTACCTAAGCTGGTAACTTATGCCGATCTGCAGGGAACGCTACATAATCATAGCACCTGGAGCGACGGGATAAACACTATAGAAGAAATGGCGCTATACTGCCGTGATGAGTTAAAACTGCAGTACCTGGGCATGTGTGATCACAGCAAAAGTGCGTTTTATGCGAAGGGCTTAACTATCGAACAGGTATTACAGCAGCATGAAGAGATCGATCACCTAAATAAAAAACTCGATGGATTCCGGATCTTCAAAGGGATCGAGTCGGACATTTTGTACGATGGTTCATTGGATTACCCGGATGAAATATTAAAGCGTTTTGATTTTATCGTGGCTTCTGTTCATTCCATCCTTAAAATGGATGAAGAAAAAGCTACCTCGCGCTTAATCAAAGCTATCGAAAATCCGCATACTACCATTTTGGGTCATCCCACGGGGCGTTTATTGCTAAGCCGCAGTGGCTATCCTATCAATTATAAAAAAGTGATCGATGCCTGCGCGGCAAATCATGTGGTTATCGAAATAAATGCCAACCCCCTCCGGCTCGACCTGGACTGGCGCTGGCACCAATACGCACTTGATAAAGGTGTTTGGCTGTCGGTTAACCCGGACGCACACCGGAAAGAAGGCTTTTTAGACATGCATTATGGTATATTAGCCGCGCGGAAAGGCGGCTTATATAAGGAGAAGTGTCTGAATGCATTGTCACGGCAGGAAATTGAAACGTTTTTTAAATCGTTAAAAAGCGAAAAACTCACCAACATCCAGTTGAATTAATGAACCTGAAAAGTAAAGTACAAGAGCTGCAATCGACAGGTAAAAGGCCTTCGGTACTCGTTATCGGCGACCTGATGATCGATCATTACATATCAGGTACAGCCACGCGTCTATCACCTGAGGCTCCTGTGCCGATCGTTAATGTAAAAAAGGAATCAACGACGCTGGGTGGCGCCGGCAACGTGGTTCAAAACCTGGTGGCCCTGGGGGCACATGTAGCCGTGGCCGGGGTAATTGGTAGTGATGCATCCGGCAGGCAATTGCTCAAGATGCTGGAGCAGGAAGGCGTGAAAACCAATGCCATTGTAATGGATACCGCGCGCCCGACCACTGTAAAAACGCGGGTTTTGGCCGGCAGTCATCAATTAGTCAGAATTGACCACGAGGTTACGGATGCGGTTTCGACGAGTGTTGGCGAAGAACTTATCAAAGCATTAAGGGCAAATATAGCTCGCGCAGATATTGTTATTTTCTCCGATTATAACAAAGGAATGTTTGCAACTGAGCTAACGCAGCAAATGCTTGCCATAGCGTCCGAGCACGAAAAGAAAGTTGTGGTTGACCCCAAAGGCCTCAACTACGAAAAATACAAAGGTGCTTATATTATAAAGCCCAATCGCAAAGAGCTTGCTGAAGCTGCCAAGATCGAAAAGATCAACAACATTACCGAGCTCCGCAACGCAGCGAAAACCATTTTCGATCAAACTGATACCACGTATCTTATCGTCACGCTGTCAGAAGAAGGGATGGCTATCGTTACCGAGCGATCCAGCAAATTACTGCCTGTAAAAGCCACCGAGGTTTTTGATGTAACCGGCGCGGGCGATACGGTGATAGCCACCATTGCATATTTTGTAGCGGCCGGTCTTTCGGTGGAAGAGGCCTGCGAGCTGGCCAATCATGCTGCGGCAATAGTGATCAGGCATATTGGCAGCGCAACAACTACCATTGACGAGGTGCTGAAGGATATGGAAGATTAACCCGGAAATGAAACAGGAAGCAGAAAAAATACTCCTCAACAAAATACTTGACCTGGATGCGGCCAAAAACAAGGTGATCAACTGGCAGGCTGAGGGTCAGAAAGTTGTTTTTACCAACGGCGTGTTCGACCTGCTGCACATCGGGCATCTCACCTACCTGGCAAAAGCTGCTGACCTGGGCGATAAGCTGATCATTGGTTTGAATGCTGACAGCTCCGTGAGACGGATCAAGGGCGAAGACAGGCCTGTTAACGACCAAAACAGCCGCGCAGCATTATTAGCCGCGCTTTTTTTTGTTGACGCCGTTACCCTCTTCGATGAAGACACCCCGCACAACCTGATCTCGGCATTATTACCGGATATATTAGTGAAGGGAGCTGATTACGCGGTTGAAAATATCGTGGGCGCAAAAGAGGTAATAGCCAATGGCGGAGAAGTTAAAACCATCACCTTTGTTGATGGCTACTCATCTACGTCTATTATCAACAAGATCAGAAACCGGACATGAAAATATTGGTGATCAGGTTCAGTTCGATGGGTGATATCATTTATACCACGCCGGTTGTCAGATGCCTGAAAAAACAACTGGCCGGGGCCGAGGTCCATTTTTTAACCAAACCCGCTTTCAAATATATTTACGACGAAAATCCTTATGTCGACAAATTACTGCTGCTAAAGGAAAGCCTTTCAGACACAATAAAAGATATAAAAGACGAACATTACGATTATATTATCGACCTGCACAATAACCTGCGCACTTCGATCATCAAACTACGTACAGGTATAAAATCGTCAACCTACAAAAAACAAAGATTGCGCAAATGGCTGAGCTTAAAGTTTAACCTGAACCTTGTGCCCCCGCTACATTTGGTTGACCGTTACCTTAAAACAGTAACATTTTTAGGAGTAAAAAACGACGGCAAACCGATCGATTATTATTTGAAGGCGCACCACAGTTTGGATAAGCTTTTACCGCCATCGCACCAAAAGGATTATATAGCTTTTGTGATCGGCGCTACACATTTTACCAAACGAATGCCTAATCAAAAGATCATCAGCATTTGCAAGGAGCTCAAACATCCGGTTGTTTTGCTTGGCGGAAGTGATGTAAAAGCAAATGGAGATGAGGTTACCTCCGGGTCGTCTAATGTGTATAATGCCTGCGGTATCACGAGTTTGGACGAATCCGTTTTCCTGGTTTCCAAAGCAAAAAGCGTCATCGGCTTTGATACCGGGCTAACACATATTGCTGAGGCTTTCGATGTACCCATAGTTTCCATTTGGGGCGGCACAGCGCCTGAATTGTTGGGCGTGCAGCCCTATAAAGTTAAAGAAGCATTAGTAGCCGAAATAGAATTACCGTGCAGGCCATGCTCGAAATTTGGGCTGGAAAAGTGCCCGCTCGGGCATTTTAAATGCATGAATGAGATGCCGGAAAACAGGATAGTCGATTTTGTAAACAAATAAGAGATTGGTGTCTTCGAAACTAATAATGCATTCTTGTGTTAAAATAAAAATATCAACATTCTTTATTAGCGCAATGTTTAATTCCCTGTATTTTCGTTATTTTACCACATGAAAAAGCTGCTCCTGATACGGCATGCGAAAGCGGAAAAAGATATCGGCGGAAAAGATTTCGACCGGCCGTTGAAATATCCCGGTATCCAGGATGCTCGTTTTATGGCGGAACATATCAGGGAAGAAGGCATTGTACCTCAACTGATCGTTACCAGCCCGGCGCTGCGCACAAAAACTACCGCTGAGATATTTGCCGATGCATTTAATCTTCCGGATCCTACCCCGGAAAAATCGATATATGAGGCCAGTAGACAAACCTGGCTAAAAGTTGTGAATGCATTACCGGACGAATTCGATTTGATAGCGATTGTTGGACATAATCCGGGTGTTGCAGAAATACTGTACTATTTATCCGGTGAATCACGCGAGGCACATACCTGCACCACTGCCCTGGTAGAATTTGACGCGGATAGCTGGTCGGTTGTTAGCGGAAACACAGGCAAGCTGACCTACTACAGCTCCCCGAAAGATCTTTAGCGATTACCTTCAGTTTAACGAATATATCTTTCCCGGCATCGCCCGGATATACCCCTGCATTTCCATATTCAGCAGGTTCATGGCCAGCGCACTGGTTGGCAGGTTGGTTTTTATGGTCAAATCGTCAATGGCTACCGGCCCGCTATTTTGCCGCAGGATGTCAAAAATCATTTGCTCATCCCTGGAAAGATCAATCGGCAGCATAAACTGCTCCACCGGCTTAGCCTCGTTTACCTTTTCCCAGCCAAGGCTGTAAGCAAGGTCCGCTGCGCAGGTCAGCAACTGCGCTTTGTTATTGCGGATGATGAAATTGCAGCCTTCGGAGTAATCGTCCCCTACCCTGCCCGGGAAAGCAAATACATCGCGGTTGTAGGAGTTGGCGATCTCCGCCGTGATCAGCGCGCCGCCCTTTACACCTGCCTCTATCACCACCGTCGCATCAGCCATGCCTGCAACAATGCGGTTGCGCTGGGGGAAGTTTTCCTTGTCCGGAATCGTTCCGGAAGGGTATTCGGAGAGTAGGGCGCCGTTGAGCACCATTTTCTCGGCTGTGGAGCGGTTCTGACCGGGGTACAGCCTGTCCAACCCATGTCCCAACACGCCAACCGTTGGCATGTTAAGTCTTACCGCTTCCTTATGCGCGGTAACGTCGATCCCTAAAGCCAGCCCGCTTACGATCAGCACATTGTACTGCTGCAATTCTTCAACCAATAGCCTGCACAGGTGTTTACCATATTCAGTGGCATTGCGGGTACCTACGATACTAATTACGTGCTGTGTATTTAAATTGGTATTCCCCTTTGAAAACAGCAGCACCGGTGAGTCGTTGCAGTTCTTCAATCTTTTAGGGTACGCGGGATCTGTATAAAAAATAATGTCTATTTCATTTCGCTCGATAAATCTCAACTCATCCTCAGCTTTTTCAAGTGCTTCTTTAAAATTGAGCTGGTTGATAATCTTTTCCCCTATCCCAGGCACTTTCAGCAATTTGCCGGGCGACGCTTTAAAAACGCTTTCTGCATCGCCAAAATAGCTTACCAGCATTTTGGCCAGTGTGGGGCCGACACTTTTTACATACGTTAAGGCTACCTGGTGCAGTTGCGACATGATAAAAGATTGATCGCACTAAAATAGTAAAATCCTAATAATTTTAGCAAAATATTTTCCATCTTGTACTGGTTGTAAAATATGTCGGCGAACGTTTTAACACAAAGAGCACAAAGGCTGCACAAAGTGACACAAAGGCCTTTCGCTTTTTAATATCCCCAGATGGCGCTACCATCCTGAAATTTGCGAGTAGCCAAAACTTTTTACTTTGTGATCTTGGTGAATCCTTTGTGATCTTGGTGAATCCTTTGTATCCTTGGTGTTTAACTAACGCGCTATTCATTTTACCACTTTTAAAAAAAAACTATAAAAATAGTTTGCAAACTATATAAATAGTTTTACATTTGCCTAACTATAAAAATAGTTTGCTATGCCCGCCAGAGAATTAACCAAAGCAGAAGAAGAGATCATGCAGCTACTATGGCAACTCAAAGAGGCTATGGTAAAAGACATCCTCGACCAAATGCCTGCGCCCAGGCCTGCCTACAATACCGTATCCACTGTAGTCAGGGTGCTGGAAGGCAAAGGCTTTATCGCTCACAAAGCTTATGGTAACTCCTATGTTTACTTCCCCCTGGTTGCGGAAGCCGATTACAAGGAGTTCACCTTTGATAAAATGATGAAAAACTATTTCAACAACTCCTACCAAAGCCTGGTATCTTTCATCGCGAACGAAAAAAAGCTGGATTTAAACGAACTGGATGAATTAAGCGTTTTAATCGGAGACCTTAAAAACCAAAGATCATGACCTGGATAAAATATCTTTTAGAAGCCAATTTATACCTGTGCCTGTTTTACCTGCTGTACCGGCTGCTGTTTAGCCACGAAACCCACTATACTCTCAACCGTGCTTACCTGCTTTTCAGTTGCCTGGCATCGTTTGTACTGCCCGTTTTACAACTCGGTTTTTTAAAACCAACGGCGCCTCAGGCAGTCGCAACCGTTATTAATATACCGGCTACACTACAGGTATACCCTGCAAACCGTGTGCAGGCCGTTCCTCTGCCCCATTTTACCTGGCAGGGCGGCCTTATTTACCTGTATCTGGGCGGGGCCTTAATTTTTACATTATTGCTGCTTGTTAAACTTGTACGCTTGTTCATTCTTACGCGCAAACACTCGGATACCTGTGATAACGCCTATAAACTGGTGGAGCTCAGCAATTCAACAACAGCATTTTCATTTTTCGGCATCGTTTTTATCGGCGCGGATATAAGCGATCGCGAAACGATAATCCGGCACGAGCTGGTGCATGTGCACCAGAAACATTCCTTTGATATTTTACTGCTGGAAATCATCCGCATCATCAATTGGTTTAACCCGGCGGTTTACCTGCTGCAAAACAGCCTGAAAGCGGTGCATGAATACATAGCCGATGAAAAAACAGCCCGAGCTGAAACCGATACCCTGGCCTACTCAACCTTTTTGGTGAATAATGCCTATGGTATCGGCGGGCCATCAGTAAGCCATTCTTTTTTCAATAAAAACCTTTTAAAACAACGCATTACCATGCTGCATCAAAAACGATCGGGTAATTTGGCCAGGCTAAAGTACCTGTTAACTGTACCGGTTTGCGCCGGGCTGCTTTGTGTTTCAACACTGGCATTCAGTAAAACCTATGGCTGGTTCGACCTGGCCCCGCACAAATCAACTTTGGGTGTTAGCCCACAACCGCAAAAAAACAACGCCGACACCAATAAAACAAGGCATAAAAGCAGCAATTACACCTATAACAACAGCAATACTACCGGGAAGGGTTACGCCTACAAAGAAACCGGGTATTTGATCAATGGCAAAACCGATTTCAGGGTGATCATAACCGAAAAGAACGGCGAGCAAAAGAGCTTCTTCAGGGACAAAGCAACTCCGGCTCAAATAAAGATGCTGCAGGAAAAATACGGGTACACTTTCCCATCGATGGAGCTTTTTGCGAAATTACCGCCACCTCCCCCGGCCCCGGCGGCCCCCGCTAAACTGCGCAGTCCAAAGGCAGTAAAATTTCCGCCGCCGGTGGTTGTGCCCAACGATTCTTTGGCGCCGGCAACGCCGGCCCGGCCAATGGCGCCTCCACCCCCACCCGCCAGACCCGATAAATTGAAGAAACTGCCCCCGCCGGTAGTGAAACCGGCCGATACAATTTCATCGGTTAAGCCGGCAACGCCCGCTCATCTCAAGCCGCCCCAAAAAATATTGCTAAACTATTATAGCGATACAGCAATGACCGTTGGCAGGGCAAGCGATATCAGGGCAACCTATGATCCGACAAAGGCTCGCGGGACGGTAGTTATACCGCTTATCCTGGTAAATGGCGTGAAATATAGCCTGACTGCCGGTTTACGACCCGGCGAGAAATTGTACATCACAGGATCCGATTCAACAGCTTATTACAGTCCCGGCGATGCCCGCGCCAAAAAGAAATGGGGCGCCGATGCTGCTAATGGTGTTTATGATCTGCACGGCAAGCCTTCGATCACGATCAGATAGATTAGCCCTTGACATACACGACCTGCTTGGTCTCAAAAAACTCCTCCTCAAAATAGTCCTTGAGGTAAAATTGCTGAACCGCTAAACCCGATTCGGCAATTTCTTCGTTAAGGTCGCCGCCCTTTAGGTACAGGATACCGTTAGGCAATATGTTCTTCGATTGTTTATTAAACTTCCCCTTCACCCAGGGGTAAAATTCCTTCAGCCGCGTTACTGCCCGGGATATCACAAAATCAAACTTTTCATTAATCTCCTCGGCGCGCTGATGAAATGCTTTAACATTGGTAAGGCCAAGCGCCGCTGCTACCTCATTCACGACCTTTATTTTTTTACCGATGGAATCTACCAGGTAAAATTGTGTTTCAGGAAATAGTATGGCTAATGGGATACCAGGAAAACCACCGCCGGTGCCCACGTCCAGCACCTTTTCGCCGGGTAAAAACGAGATCACTTTGGCAATCCCCAGCGAGTGCAGCACATGCCGCTCAAAAAGCTGGTCGATATCCTTGCGGGATATTACATTGATCTGGTTGTTCCAGTGTTCGTAAAGTTGGGGTAAGCGGTTAAATTGCTGTAGCTGTTGTGCCGTTAGATCGGGGAAATATTTTACGATCAGATCAGATGTCATCCCGGTTAAACTTGTTGATGATATTGCCGAGCAGGTACCTGGCGCGGAACAATTGTGCCTTTACTGTACCTAAAGGCAGATCCAACTGCTGCGCAATCTCTTCATACGACAGTTCGTCAAAATACCGAAGCGTGATCAAATTGCGGTAACGCGAGGGCAAGCTGTCTATTAATATCTTTAATTCCTGGGTTTGTTGTTTTTTTATCGAGACTTCTTCCGGGTTCAGCACATCGGCTTTTATCTGCAATTGCTTTTCCTCGCCGTCCTCATCCATCATCCCGTGGATAGACATTGTATTCAATTTTTTTTTGCGGATAAAATCGATACAGTTATTGGTGGCCACGCGGAAAAGCCAGGTGCTAAAAGCAAATTCAGGTTGGTATTTATCCAGTTTTTCAAATGCCTTGGCAAAGGTTTCCACCGTCAGGTCCATGGCATCTTCCTTGTTGTTCACCATTTTAAGCACCATAAAATAAATCGAATCCTTGTAGCGGTGCATCAGGTCGGCGTAAGCTTTTTGATCGCCCTGGCGGGCCTTAACCACAAGGTGAAAGTCGTTTTTAGCGTTTTCGGTAAAGTTCGAGTTTATTTCCATTTAGTAGTTTTTATAAAAGTCCCGATAAGGCCAAAAGTATTTAAGTAAAGGTAATAAATCATATCTAAAAATGGTAAGTACCATACTAAATCCTTACCGTCTAATCGCTTAAATAGTTTACTGTAAATCACCAGTTGAAAAATCAACCTAAACATAAACAAACCGAGCGCTAACCAGGGCTCAAAGTTGAAAACTAGGCATAATGTTAATAAAATATAAAATAGCGCACCGCTCATGGCATCCAGGCTCAGCAGGCGCCTGTGTCGGGCTTTGTACAACCCTCCTACCCCAAAATGTCGCTTTTTCTGCTTGAACCATGTCCCAAGCGAAGTCTTTGCGTCAGTATAAACAAAGGCATCATGATGTATTTCGATGGCGGTATTTTCCGGTGTTGCGTTCTGATTTACAAACAGGTCGTCATCACCCGACAGGACGTGCATGTGCGCCGCAAAACCCTTGGCTGCAAAAAACAAAGTTTTGGTATAGCCCAAATTGCGGCCTATGCCCATATAAGCATCTCCGATCAACGCCGAGGAAAGATAATTAATGCCCGTTTTTATCGTTTCGAACCGGATAAAAGAGTTCAAATAATTTTTGATCTCATTATAAGGCGAGTATCCCAGCACAATATCCGCGCCCGTAGTAAAATTTGCTGCCATGCGGGTGATCCAGTCTGCCGAGGCTGGCCGGCAATCAGCATCTGTAAACAGCAGATATTCGTTGCTAGCGGCTTTTATGCCCAGGGTAAGCGCAAACTTTTTGCCGGTTTTATGGCGTACATGCTCGGTTATGGTCACCACTTTCAGGTGATCGTATTTAGCCTTAAACTCTTCTAAAACCAGGTCCGAGTCATCGCCGGAGCAATCGTTAACCACAACCACTTCAAAATCAGGGTATTTTTGCTCAAGAATGCCGGGCAAGTATTCGCGCAGGTTTTTGGCTTCGTTGCGTGCACTGATGATCACTGATATGGGCAGGTCAACCGGCGCTAATTCCTCCATTGGCCGGTAGCCTGTGAGCCGGCTATGGCTGGTCACCAAAAAGTAAAGCTGAATAATAAAACAAAACTGGAATAAAATAAATAGCGCCTCTTGTATGTAAGTTTCCAAACCTCGGTAAAATGTAATTCGCGCAAAGTTGTTGATTTTGATTGACTTTACTTACAAATGTGGAAAAGGTGTTGGGAATGTGGGTTTTGAAGACTACCCAAAACTGTTGCAGCCTACCTATGCGTGTAGGCATGGCACCCGTCGAAAGTTGACTGAAGCGGCGGCGGTTGTCGGCTCTATTTTCAAATCCGCGCAAACAACCCTTATGCCCAACCGTTCACTCAGTATGAAAACTGCAGAAGAACAACTGCCTGCCCAGGAAACCGGCAGGAGCACCGATTTTACGCATGAACGCGCCTATGATGACCTAAAACAGGCACACCAGGCATTTAAACGCGCTGCCGAACGGCTGCTCAGTATAAATCATTGGGACGAATATGCCGGCCCGGGTTCGGCAAGGTTTACGCTCACTAATAATTTAGGCGATGAGCTTTCCGGGTTCGCTGCTCAAGGTTTTTACTTCAGTATCGACCTGCCCGCCCCCGGTTCCGACGCCGGTGATGGCCTGGAATGGGTAATGATTGAACGGGTGGTATCCGAAGGGAATGCAAAAACCGCCGAAGAGTATCTGCTGATGACGGTGAGGCCGGTTCCTGACCCGAGAAAGGCCGACGCAACGATCGCTCATTTTTTTGATGATGTTTCCACCAGTACGTTTATTGTACGGCGTGACGGTCTGGCGGTGAGCGCAGGGGCACATGGCCGCAACGAAACGCCTAATAACTCGGACGTTGACCTGCACGACAAGATCAGGAATACGGCCGTTGCCTTAATGGCGCGGGTGGGCCTGTCAGGCCCGCAATGGGAAAAACTGGTAAAAGGATTAATTGAATATAACGAAGATGATGGGAAAGCAACATAACACATTCCCGGGCGAGCAGCCCGAAATGCCCATGCGGCAGCCTCGGCCCGAAGTAAACCAACCATCGGACCCTAACGTGCCGGAAATTCCGCAGGAAGACCCGGACCGGATGCCCCAGGAACTGCCGCCGGTAGAGAATCCGCCGGAAGATCCGCCATTAAAAACGGCCTGACCTTTAATTTTCCGGCGAAAACCATTGGGGCAAAACTTTGTTGAAAGGTACAAAATTCATTTATCGGTCAATAATTTGGAAAAACAACAACGCATCGCTATCCTGGGAGGAGGCCCCGCCGGTCTGTTTATGTTTAAAAGGCTGGTCGAGTCCAAACGGCCCGGCATTATCATTCACGTTTTTGAAAAGCAGAAACGCCTGGGGGCTGGCATGCCCTATAGTACCGAAGGCGCAAATGATGAGCATGTAACCAATGTATCCGGCAACGAGATCCCGTCGCTGGTTATCCCGCTGGCGGATTGGCTGAGGTCCGTGCCTAAAGACACGCTCGACAAGTTCCATATCGATCCAAAAAGGTTTAATGAATACAAAGTACTGCCGCGGTTGCTGTTCGGACAGTATTTGACTGCGCAGTTCGACCTACTGCAAAAACAAGCCCGCGAAGACAACGTGGAATATGAGGTGCACTATAACAGTAATGTAACGGATATTATTGATCACCCGGAACAGGAAACCGCGACGGTAGAAATTAACGGCGATAAAAAATTTGAGTTTGATACCGTCATCGTTTGTACCGGGCATAACTGGCCGGTTAAATGCGAAGGCACGGTACCCAACTATTTCGACTCGCCCTATCCCCCATCAAAGCTGGCGCTCAAACTTGATCACCCCGTGGCAATTAAAGGCTCCTCGCTTACGGCTGTGGATGCTATAAAAACGCTGGCGCGCCATAACGGCACTTTTGATAAGGATAAGGACGGCAGGCTGTTTTACCGGACGGCGCAGGGAAGCCAAAATTTTAAACTCATCCTGCATACCCGCCATGGCATGCTGCCCGCAGTACGCTTTCACCTTGACGATCCGCACCTGTCCAACGATGCGCTGCTTACTGATGAAGAGATTGCAGCACACATTGCTGCCAACAATGGATTTCTTTCACTCGATTATATTTTCGAAAACGATTTTAAACAGATATTCAGGAATAAAGAGCCGGAGTTTTATGAACAGATAAAGGATATGCGCCTGGAAGATTTTGTGACAGCGATGCTGGCGCTTCGCGAACGCCTGGATCCCTTTCAATTGCTGAAAGCCGAATACGCCGAGGCCGAAAAATCGATCAGGCGAAGGCAATCGATCTATTGGAAAGAAATGTTGGGCGTGCTCAGCTTTGCTTTAAACTACCCGGCCAAACATTTATCGGCCGAAGACATGCAGCGGCTGCAGCGCTCGCTGGCGCCGCTCATTTCCATCGTTATCGCCTATATCCCCCAAAGCTCTAGCGAAGAATTGCTGGCGCTGCACCAGGCCGGTGTCCTCGACCTGGTGGCCGTTGGCGATGACAGCAAAGTTGAGCCGGGCAGCAAGTCCGGCGCAACTTACCATTATACCGATGAAACCGGGAAGCCGGCAGCTGTTTATTATAACACTTATGTCGACTGCGTTGGCCAGCCCCATTTGAGCTTTGAACAGTTTCCGTTTAAAGGTTTACTCCGCAAACAAACCGTTACCCCCGCCCGGCTCAAATTTTATTCTGCGGAGGAGGGCCGGAAAGCTTTGGCAGATGGCCAGGAAGTGACCATCGATCAACATGGCGACTATTATTTAAAAGTTTCGGGCATCGCCATTAACGACCGTTTCCAGGTGGTTGATGCTTACGGGGCATTTAACCCGCGTATTTATATTATGGCGGTACCATACATCGGGGGTTTCAATCCCGATTATTCCGGCCTTGATTTTTGCGAAGAAGCATCCGCCATCATTATCAAATCACTGTTTCCACACCATGAATACGCCGCATTCAACTGATATTAAGCTGTTCCTGGTGTTGCTTGGGTCAAAAGCGCCGGGCCGCAACGTGGAGCAACATGATTATTTTTTTGGCATCGGCGCATCTTTGAAAGAACTGGTGCCTGTAATGAATGCATTTTGGCCTGAAGCCGGGGCCAGCCTGCACCTGGACGGCTGGCGCGAAGTAAATTATGTAGACGGATACCGGGTGCAAGTGGTTTTAAAGCAGCAGGCAGGTATCGCGCCAGCAAAAAAACTGTTCTTTATTAACCTTGGCGGCTACCAGGCAAACAAACTGGAAGAACAGCATTATACGGTATTGACAGTAGCTGATGATCGCACGCAAGCCGTTCAGGGGGCAAAAAAAACGGTGTTTTTTAAAACGAATACCATGAAGGGCGCCGGATCGCATATCGATGAAAAATATGGCATAGATGTGGATGATGTTTACCGTATTGAAGATATCCTGGCAAATGAATGGAAAGAAAGATATGGTATTTTGATCACACCTGCTGTGGACGTTAATGAAGACCAGGTGAATTTGGGTTATTTTAAGTTGGATAAGATAAAATGAAAAGTGCTGAACGATTGGCGGAATGGGTGGAGCAGAAGCACCGGGGCCAGGTAAAAAAATACAGCGGTGAGCCCTATTTCAACCATGTACTGGAAGTTGCCGAACTGGCGAAACCCATAATAACGCTTGGCTATGAGATAGGCCTGTGCCACGACCTTTTGGAGGATACCAACACCAGCGAACACGAGTTGTACCAGGCGCTGCTCGGTTTTAACTACAACCCGGATGAAGCACGGCATGTAACGGATTGTGTTGTTGAACTGACGGACGTTTTTACTGCCGTTGCTTACCCTTTTTTATCAAGGGAAAGAAGAAAAGGCCGGGAGGCAGCACGCCTGCTTACCATCAGCACGGATGCCCAAACCGTGAAATATTGCGACCTGTTGACCAATATTCCGCTGGTGATGAGGTACGACAAAAACCGGGCACCGGAATACCTGCGAAAAAAGGAAATATTGGTAAGGAAACTATATAAAGGCAACAGTGATTTGAGGGAAAAAACACTGGCGTTGATTTATAATTGCTTAGAAGATTTACAGGCAGGCAACTAATTAATTGTTTCACTATGCAAACAAGTACACATCCATCCCGTTCAGCATATTAAAATCCACATTTATGAGAAGCATTTTATACATCGTCGCCGTTATCATGATCATCGGCTGGGCCATCGGGCTATTTTTTCACGCACTGGGCGGGCTCATCCATATCCTGCTGGTCATCGCGGTTATTGCGTTTATATTAGGCATTATCAGGCGGGCTTAAACTTATGCAGTCTATCGAGCTGATCGGCTTGCTGGCAGGGGTGTGCACATCAACAGCCTGTATCCCGCAGATCGTTACCACCATTAAAAAGAAAAAGGCTGCCGACATATCCCCGTTTATGTTTGTCGCATTGCTGGCAGGGAACGGCTTGTGGGTGTATTATGGTTTCAGCAAATCCGCCCTGGCCATTTATGCCACCAATATCGTGTCACTGCTATTGGATATCGTTATGCTGATCCTCAAATTCAAGTATAAACGAAGTTGAATAATGTGTGGCTGATTGGTTTTCAGCCATACCTAAATTTGCGCTGTCTCAAATAAAATTGCCTGCTATGATCCCCATAAACGACCTCATCATCCCTGCCGCCCGAAAAGGCGAAACAGCCGTGCTGGCTGAATTGATCCGCCAGCAAGCCGACCTGGAAACCCGTGACGAAAAGGGTTATACCCCGCTGATCATCGCCTGCTACAATAACCAGTACGAAGCCGCTAAAATGCTGTTGGAGGCAGGAGCCGACGTAAACAGCATGGATGCCGGCGGCAATACCGCATTGATGGGCGTAGCGTTTAAGGGCTATCCGGATATTGCCAAACTGCTGATCGATAATGGGGCCGACCTGGATTTACAGCATGGCAATGGCGGCACGGCTTTGATGTTTGCCGCGGTGTTCGGGCGCAATGAACTGATTAAGCTGCTGCTGGAGTGTGGCGCCGATAAATCAATACAAAATAAAGGTGGCCAAACCGCTTTGGATATGGCCCGGCAGCAGGGGAATGAAGCGGGAATTTCGCTTCTAATTTAAAATTTGTCGCACAACGAAACAATGCCATTCAGATGAGGTTATGCTAACACTACCAACAGAAGCATATTATGGCAAAAAAAACAACGACACCCGAAAACACAAACAAAAAGCTGGACGACCTGGCCGCCGAACGTGAAAGTGGCGCAGGTGAAAAAATGACCACCGACCAGGGTCTGAGGGTCAATGACGACACCAATTCGCTGAAAGCCGGGGAACGCGGCGCCACCCTGCTGGAAGACTTTATCCTGCGGGAAAAGATCACCCATTTTGACCATGAGCGCATTCCCGAACGGATTGTACATGCGCGCGGTTCAGGAGCGCATGGCATTTTTAGGGTATATGAGTCGATGTCTAAATATACCAAAGCGGGCTTTTTGCAGGACCCCTCAGTGGATACCCCGGTTTTTGTGCGTTTCTCTACTGTAGCGGGCTTCCGCGGCTCAACGGACCTGGCCCGCGACGTGCGCGGCTTCGCGGTAAAATTTTATACTAAAGAAGGCAACTTCGACCTGGTGGGCAACAACATGCCTGTATTTTTTATACAGGATGCCATCAAGTTTCCCGACCTGATCCATGCAGTAAAGCCCGAACCGCATAACGAGATACCCCAGGCTGCTTCGGCACACGATACCTTTTGGGATTTTATATCGCTTACGCCAGAATCGATGCACATGATCATGTGGGCCATGTCAGACAGGGCCTTACCACGCAGCCTGCGCATGATGGAAGGCTTTGGCATCCATACTTTCCGTTTTATCAATGCCGAAGGAAAAGGCTGTTTTGTGAAATTCCACTGGAAACCGCTTTTGGGCATGCATGCAGTCGCCTGGGACGAGGCGCAAAAAATATCAGGCAAAAACTCCGACTTTCACAGACAGGACCTTTGGGAAGCGATTGAAAGCGGTGCGTTCCCGGAGTGGGAGTTTGGCGTACAGATCATACCCGAAGAAGATGAACATAAATATCCTTTCGACCTGCTCGACCCAACAAAGCTGGTACCTGAAGAATTGGTACCGGTAACGCGCATCGGCAAAATGACGCTTAACCGTAACGTAGATAACTTTTTTGCCGAAACGGAACAGGTAGCGTTCCATCCGGGCCATTTGGTGCCCGGAATTGATTTTACCAACGACCCCCTATTGCAGGGACGCTTGTTTTCATATACCGACACCCAATTGTCGCGCCTGGGCAGCCCCAACTTTCATGAGATACCGATCAATCGTTCCCTAAACACTGTACATAACAACCAGCGCGATGGCCATATGCGGCAGCAGATCAATGTGGGCAAGTCCAGCTATCATCCGAATTCGGTTGCCGGCGGCTCGCCTGCACAGGCAACCATTGCCGAAGGAGGCTTTTCATCTTACGAGGAACGCATCGACGCCCGCAAGGTGCGCGCACGCAGCAAAAGCTTTATGGACTTTTTTAGCCAGGCCACGCTGTTTTTTAACAGCCAGTCGGAGCCGGAACAAAACCATATCATCGACGCTTTGCGGTTTGAATTAGGCAAGGTGAAAACCCCTGCCATTCGAGAACGCGTAGTAGGGCTGCTGAGTAAAATAAGTGCAACCCTGGCTGCTAAAGTGGCCGAAGGCCTGGGGATATCCGTACAGAAACCGAAGGACCCGCTTAACCATAACTTCGGCGCCGATGCCAACCCTTCGGATTACCAGGATCATCCAAAAAAACAGATAAACGTTTCGCCGGCATTAAGTATGGCCAATTCGCCAAAGGATAACATCAAAACCCGGCAGATAGCCATACTGGCCGCTGATGGCGTTGATGGCAATTCAGTAAAAACCATGAAAGCTTCCCTGCTGGCCGAAGGTGCACAATGTAAACTGATTGCCCCGCACGGGGGCAGTATCAAGGATGCTAACGGCGCCGCGTTGCCGGTGGACATGAGTTTCCTCACCGCGGCTTCGGTTGTTTTTGATGCAGTGTATATTCCATCAGGAGCTAAGGGCTTGCACAACAATGCCGATGCCGTTCATTTTATTAACGAAGCCTATCGCCATTGCAAAGCGATTGCAGCTGATGGCGACGCCAGTCAACTGATCGACCAAAGCTATGTAGGTGCAAAACTCAAAAAAGGCAACGGGGACGCAGCCGCAGGCGTGATCGTTGGCGACGGTGATCTGTCAAAGGATTTTATTAAAGCCATTGCACAACACCGCTTTTGGGAGCGGGAAAAAAAGGATAAAGTGCCGGCCTAAGATTTTGAGCCAGCCCGGTGGGCTGGCTTTTTTGTTTTCTAACTCCGTTGTAGTTCGAATCCCCAAGGGTTGAGAATGTTCGTTATTTGCGCTATTTTTATCGCAAATAACATCGGTTTGCAATATGCAAGACCTTAAGTGATAATGAACTATTTCATCCACCACCCGCCAAAAATACTGTCGAACATTGTTCGTCACTATTGGTCGTTGGATGGGCATGTGCCAACCGGTGAAACCTATATACACAGAACCTTAGCAAACCACTGCCCGGAACTAATTTTCCATTACGGCGGGGCATTTGAGGAATTGGCCGGCGACTACAACACATCTAAAACTTTTACTACCGGGATACATGGACAAACCAGCCAGATCAGGCGTTTTACGGCAAAAGAAAAATATGGCATTTTTGGCGTACACCTGCAGCCCTACGCTATTCCAATGCTATTTGGAATTTCATCCGGGGAATTCAAAAATGAACTGGTTGATCTGTCCCTGCTCGGTCAAAGCGGGAAAGATCTGACCAACCAAATCTTATCAGCACAAAGCAACAACCAACGGTTACAATTAATCAACGGTTTTTTACAGCAGCGGTTAAAAGCTTTTGACCGGCCCGAAATTGTATACGCCACACAACAAATTTACAGGTTGAATGGCCTGGTAAATATAAAGGCCCTGGCAGATGGAGCCTGCCTCTCGCACAGGCAATTCGAACGGAAATTTATGGAGCATGTTGGCTTTACGCCAAAATCATTTTCGCGGATCGTGCGGTTCAGGTCACTTATCAATAACTATAAAAGGCACGATTCAACATTAACCAAAGCGGCGTACGACTTTGGTTATTACGACCAGGCACATTTTATCCAGGATTTTAAACAATTCTCGGGTTATAACCCGCACACCTACTTTTCAGGCGGGGCAAAGGACGTTTTTTATGCCCCATGATGTCGATTTTTTCCAATTTTTGAACTGGCGCCCGTTTTATGTTTGCATAAACAACAACAATGTATGGAAACGATAAAACTGGAAAACGACATCAAAGTATTTTATGTGACTGCAAAAACATTTCCCCAGGGTATTCCGGAGGCCACCGGCAAGTTACATGCACTATTCCCATTTTCGCCTGAGCGAAAAATTTTCGGTCTCTCCCGCCCCGAAAACAATGGTGCTATAGTTTACCGGGCTGCAGCGGAAGAATTAAAGCCGGGCGAAGCGGAGCAATTTAACTGCGATACGCTGATCATCAAAAAAGGAAATTATATCAGTTTAATGGTTAACGACTTTAGAAAAGATATCATGAGTATTGACAGGGCATTTAAACAATTGCTTAAACACCCCAATTTAGACCCCCAGGGTTATTGTGTGGAATGGTATGCGACCGATGAAGCTTCTGTAAGATGTATGATCAGGCTGGATGAATAAGAAAGGTTGACCTGCCGAAATTTACACTGAAACTGCTTGTCAGATTTTTTTATTTACCTTGCATTCATGAATGCAACAGAACTAAAAAACCTGCAGGCGCCGCTCAAGGATCAATACCGTGAGCAGCCCGATTCAGCCATCATCACCTTAAAAGCAGAAGGAAAAGTTGGCGAAGGCATTTCCTGTAAAGTGGAAACCGGCAAAGCCATTGTGGAAGCGGGACTGCATCCTGCCACCGGCGGAACAGGTATGCTGGCATGCTCCGGCGACATGCTGCTGGAAGCATTGGTAGCTTGTGCTGGTGTTACCTTACAAGCAGTGGCAACGGCTATTGAGGTGAATATCAAAAGCGGAACGGTAAGAGCAGAAGGCGACCTCGATTTTAAAGGCACTTTGGGAGTAAGTAAAGAAGCTCCCGTTGGTTTTAAAACTATCCGCCTGGAATTCGACCTGGATACCGATGCCGGTGAAGAGCAAATAGCTGCCCTTAAAAAACTTACCGAAAGATATTGCGTGGTGTATCAAACACTAGCCCGTGGGGTGGAGGTTAAAACAACATTTCATTCTTAGCTATCTGCATAAAAAAAACCCGCATCAAGCGGGTTTTTTAACAAATTTTTTTTGAATTCATTTACTGCTTAGCGGTTGCCGGGCTGATCGTTGTCGAAATTTCGGTGATCACATTTGCCGGAAACCCGCCTTCTTTAGCATGTTCGCGGATGAGGTCTTCGTTCTCTGCTTTGTATACACAGAAGATCTTGTCGCCGGTTACATAGCTCTGTATCCATTGAATTTGAGGGCCCATGTGCTGCAGCACACTGCATGATTTTTGTGAAATTGCTTTCAACTGCTCTGGCGTCAATTTGCCGGCATTAGGGATGTCCCTTTCGATGAGGTAAGTTTTCATTTTTGTTGAATTTGTTGAAGTGTCTTTTACTGTTGTTGTTTGTGCGCTGGCAACCATGCCTGTGAACAGAACGATCGCAAGGACCAGGGTGATGTTTTTTAAAGTTTTCATAACGTTGAGTTTTTTTGTTTAAGAATAATCGAAGATAGCGGCGGCCAAAAGCGGCGGCTATAACAAATCATTCAATAAATAGCAAATCGTATGAAACAAATCCATCAATAAATGGTAAAATTTAACCGGATGGTCCTCAATGGAGTAATTCGAGGTACATCATCGGCAGCAGCCCATACTTCTTTTTAAAACATTTGGTAAAATAAGAGGCGCTGGTAAAGCCCGAATCGAAAGTTATTTGCGCAATATTGTAGTACCGCTTTCTCATCAGGTCTTTTGCTTTATACAACCTGAAATCTTTTAAAAGCGAATTGGGTGACAAACTTGTAAGGGCTACTGTTTTCCGGTACAATTGCGAACCGCTCATGGCGGTTGCATTGCAATAATCTGCCAGGTCGAAATCGGCATCCTGCCAGTTCTCCTCCAACTTGCTGAACAGTAATTTCAGTAAGTGCTCATCCTGCGGTAAAAGATTCATGAAATGTTTTCGCTCTTTCTGAAAAAGATCATCCGCAATCAAATCTTTAACCGATGATGCTATGGCGATCTTTCCTTCTTGCGCAATACGGCACATATTTGATGCAAATTGAATCGTTTCACCAAACAGGTCCTCACTGCGCCCAACAGGCTCACCGGCATTCACCGCTAATTTCAGATCAATTTGCGCTGAAATTGAATCCGGCATTTCCTTCCTGATCGATAATGCACATTCCACTGCTTTGGAAGCCGAAGAAAAGGAAACAACAAAGCCACTTCCTTCATGCTCAACTTCTCTCCCGCCGTATTGTAAAATGTTTTTCCGGATGATTTCCGTATGCGTGTTTAATAATTCGTCCGCCCTCTCCGCCCCCAACTGATGTTTCAGCAAAACCGGATCGGTGGCTTTCGTAAGCAATAATATCCGGAACGAGGAGTCGGCAAAAACTTTCAAGCCATCGTTGGAGATTTGTGCCTCCGGCGGATCATAGATACGCCCCAGGAAAGCTTCAACCAGGCTGCTGTTTACCTCGATGATCTTATTCGGGATAAGGCCATGGGCTTTGCTATGCATCTCCTCCACCGAATTTTTATCCGGGGCGTCTATCAGGCAAAAAATACTTTCGCGGGCCTCATCTATCCAATAGGTCATACAATTGCAGCCATGGTCGTGCTGGTGAAGCAGGTCCAAACGGTGCGCATCAGCAACATCTTTTGCCTTTACGCCCGGAACAATATGAACATCCATGAATATCGGCATGCCTAAATGTATGATGATGATGGCTAAATTTAATAATTTTTTAAAATATTATTTTCAATATTGGGATTTTAATCTATTAATATTCTGCAAATCCCAATAGGAAAATAAGCTATTTACGCGCTGTTTGGAGCATCGAATAATATTTGTCGGCAATAAATAACCGCGCCCATGGGGTGAACGCTTGACTGGGTAAGGGGGAAAATAAAAAAGTAAATCTGAACTGAGAAATTTCTAGATTGCGTTAAACAAATCCGAATTTATGAATATTAAAGTTTTTACCGTTGCACTGGGCATTGTGCTTGGGGCAACTGCGATTAGTGCAAGGGCACAAAAAACTTATACCGAGGGCGTTGTTACTTCAAATACAACCATCCAGGGCAATACCGTTGAAGGGAAAAAATATTTCAGCGCCGATTCTATGGCCATGATGTACACCAGCGGCGCGGCGGCCATTAAAATATTAACTACTGCAAACTTCTCCTATTTTGTGGTTTTGGTTGACGTATCATCTGCTTCCATTAAAAAAGCGGCTATTGCCAAACCAGCCGAAATTGACGCCATAAAAGCCGCGTGGCCAAAATTCACTTTTGCTGCGGGCACCGAAACCAAACAAATCTCGGGCTTCAACTGTAAAAAAGTAGTGGCTACGGATACCAAAACCAATAAAGCCTACGATGTGTGGATCACCAACGATGTAGCGGTTTCGCCAACTGCTGTAGCGCCCTATTATGCCGGCATAGGCGGATTTCCGATACAATTTACTTCATTCGGCGGGGATGGACAGTTGAGTGATGTTACCGTAACCGGTATTGCCGGCACAAAGGCCCCTGCCGGAACATTTGGCATTGCTGCTGATTTTGAGAAGATCACCATGGACGACCTTAAAGCGATGAGTGGGGGTTGAAAATCATTTGGTAATGCCTGAAGGACGCTGACAGGGGTTTGGTTCAATCAAACGCCTGAACCGGCGAGGTTGTTTTTCTAAATGGAACATTTACTGATAGTTGGTGTTCTTGTAGGTAAATGAAGACCACCGCTCCAAAAGCTTTCAATTATAAAACCAGCCAGTTAATCGTTGCAGGTGCTTCGGCCGGGGGGCTGAATGCATTGATTGCATTAATTCAGCAACTACCGGCAGACTTTCCTGCGCCAGTACTTATTGTACAGCATATTTCTGCCGACGCTACAGGGAATGTACTTTTAGATGCTTTAAACAAGCATGGAAAATTAATTTGTCTGCATGCGGTACACGGAGAATTGATCAAAGCGGGTCATGTTTACCTGGCGCCTTCAGATCATCACCTGCTGGTTGAAAAAGGCGGCCATCTTCATGTCACCAAGGGTGCGCAGGAAAACCGTTCCCGTCCGGGTATCGACCCGCTTTTCCGCTCCGCTGCGGTTGCGTTTGGAAACAGGGTGACCGGTATTATACTAACCGGTTACCTGGATGACGGAACAGCCGGGTTAATTGCCATTCAAAGATGCGGGGGGACTTGTATTGTACAAGATCCAAACGAGGCCGACTATCCTGATATGCCGAAAAATGCATTAAACCAGCTAAAGGCCGATTATTGTGCCCCTATTGCAGAAATGGGCGGCATTCTTTCAAAACTAGTCGCCAGAAAGCCCGGCAGGCAAAAAGCCATTCCTGAGGACATTAAGCGGGAGGCAATAATTGCCGAACGGGTATTAAGTGACCTGCCTTCAGTAAACTCCCTGGGAGAACAGGTTCCGTTTAACTGTCCGGGTTGCGGGGGTGTTTTATGGAAGATAGCAAAAGGCTCACAATTACGTTACCGTTGCCATACCGGCCATGCGTATACCGCCGCGGCATTGCTTGCAGAACAAACCAAAAAAATTGAAGAAACGATGTGGACCGCGCTTCGCATGTTCGAAGAAAGAAAAAACCTGCTCACTACGCTTTCCAAAGGGCACAGTGGCGCACAGGCCCGTTCAGCAGCCGAGCGTGCAAAAATGTCCCAGGTACATATTGACCGAATCAGGACATTCCTACTGGCAGATGATAAAGCAACGAGGAGTGATCTGCCTAAATAAAATATTTAATGATTAAACCGGCGTTGCCACACCTGTTAACAAGTTAACCAGGTAAGCCACAAATACACCGTTACCCTGATTAAAAGTAACCTTCGCCATATGATTTCCTAAAAACGCTATTGTACCTTGGTCGCCAAACGCCTTACCGGAAGGATAGAAGGAATCGGTTTCTAAATTCGAATCCAGGAAGGTGGTTGTACCTTTTGTAACGTCAGTAACACCCCTGGTAACATCTACTACCAGCCCTGTTAATACATACTTGTCGCTTGTTGTAACCGTATAACTGTTAACCAGCTTGATGAAGTCATCATAAAACGGGCCGGTAAACCTGGCAGCCGAAATGGTGTCTGTACTTCCGTTAAGCGAAACAACTTTGTAGGTTTGATCCAATGCTTTTACGACATAATCCTGGCTTAAAACAGACCACCTTGTGAAGTTGACATTCCCCTGCCTGTTGGTATCAACCGTGTGTGCGATATAGCCGTCCACGCTGGCCGCACTGCAGGTCAGCGTAAATTTAAGTTCACCATTAGCGGTTTGGGTGGTGTCGCCATTCATGGATTGAACATGAAACAAAGAATCAACGGTAAAACCACATGCCGCATTTAAACTATTTACGACCGGGCCTTTGCGATTTGCCGTTTTAGGCTGGCTGATACCATTGTTAATATCGGTACCGCCATAAGCGCCTACTAACGACTTTTAAAGATTTACTGCTATTTTACTGCTTAATGTTTTATAGTCTACGGTTGCTGTTATAGCCGGTTTGTGTTCCGTTTTCTTTCAGGCGGCATAAAAAACTACGATGCCGGCCAACAGCGCCAAGATGCGTGTAAAACGTGTTTTCATATCAAAAAGCTTTTTATTTGATCTCAATAATTTATCAATTGAATGTGTGCATTTTTATGCCAATTAACGGCTTGTTTTTAAAATTTATTCAAAAATTAATGTTTTGTTAACCAGTAAGTAAGAGGCTTTGATTTATGATAAGCGGCAAAGGAAAAAAAGCCCCCGCTGTTTCTCAGCGGCAGGGGCTCATAACTAAATGCTATTTCATTTTCATTCTTTAACCTTATCCCATGCATCCTTGCTAAATGCATACATTTTAACAACATTGCCATTAGCGTCCTTAACAAATCGTAAAGGCATCGCATCTTTTAGGTATAAAAAGTCAAGCTCGGACGTTGGGACGAAAGTGCTGATCTCTTTTCCATCCCACAACTGTTTTAATACCAGCCCTGTTCCGTTCGACGTGATGGTTAAAAATGCTTCGGGCTTTGTTTCAAACTGGTATTTTCCTTCAAATTTCTTTAACATGCGGGGCGGCAGTTTCACCTGGTCAATCGGCTTATACGCCTTAACTTTTACCCACGGGGTACGGTCATCAACACGTGCCTGGCTGACGGCGCCTGCGCTGTTTTTTGAAAAAGCAACAACCATTTTTTTATTGTTCGCCGGATCCGTGCTTTCAAAAGTAAGGTCCGCCGTACGGTTTAATACATATTGCTGGCTATAATCAAGCCGTTTAGCAACCAGCGTGTTGTTAACGGCGGTTACTTTAAAATAAGCCGTCGGCGCATCCTTGTTTTGGTAGATGCCTTCAAAAGCAGTCAAAGGCGTGTTGTCTGCTGCTGAAATTTTTATGCCTGCTGAGCTGGCTGTAACAGGGTTAACCAGCAGATAGCTGATTAACACGAGCGGAAGCACAAAAAGGTATTTGTACAGCTTCCCGGTTGGTTTACTTTGGTTGATCATTTTTATACGAAGTTTAATTTTTGACGAGCTGAATAAATTGGTAAGCGGGTATGCATCAGGGTTTATTGAATTTTGCAGGATACTTAGCTGGTATTGCTTTTTATCCACCCCGGTGTTTAATACTTCCTGGTCGGCGATATATTCCAGGTTGAGCCGGTTATATCGCTTTAAAAGCATGGTGAGCGGGTTTATCCAGGTTACAATACCAAATACTTCGGCCAGTAAAATATCCACGGAATGCCATTGCCTGATGTGCACCTTTTCGTGCTCGATAATTTGCTCCAGCTGGTGATAATTGCCGCCCGGACTTATAAACAGGATATTAAAGAACGAAAAAGGCAAAAGCTCCTGGTCGTGCTCGCAATAAATGATCGCATCTCCTTTGTAATTCTTGCTGCGCTTGAACAGGAAATACAGGTTGAGCAACTGGTAAATAAATTTATTTAACAACACCAGGGTCACCACCAAATAAATACACATTAAAACCTGGACAGCCGTTATATGCGAAAATATCGCTGCCAAAAAACCATGCGCCGCTGGAACAGCACCGGGCTGCGGGCCGTTTTGAAAAGCCGGTGCGGCCCCCAAAACATTTTTTAAAGGGTCTATACCGGTTACATAGTTGGGAAATACACCGGACGACGCTACGTGGATTGCCGGTACTAACGGCAACAGCAGCGAAAGCAATAAGGAGCTTAACAGGAAAGCCCGGTTAAGGTAAAATGCTTTTTCGTTTTTAAACAAGAAAACATATGCCAAAAACAGGATGGTGAAGATCACGTTAACCTTTACCAGGTACCATATCAAAGTTTCCATAACCAAAGGGTTTATTGTTTATTCTTGTTTTCAATCATCGCGATGATCTCTTTGAGTTCATCAACCGAAATTTCCTCTTCCTCGGTAAAAAAGCTCACTACGTTCTTCATCGAGTTACCAAACAAACCCGTAAGTAATGGCTTAACGAAGGTGTTGGTGTATTCCTTTTTTGACACCGAGGCTGAGTAGCGGTAAGTAGCCCCGAAATCCTCGTACTTCAAAAAGCCTTTATCGGCCATTCTGCGCATCATGGTGGCCACGGTATTAATATGCGGTTTCGGCTCAGGCAGTTCTTCGCGCACGTCCTTCACAAAAGCTTTTTTCAGCTTCCAAACGGCCTTAATAATAACTTCCTCTTTTTCGCTTAAACGTTTCATGGCACAATTATAAAACTAATTTTGTAATTATACAACTACAATTGTAGTTTTTTTATAAATATTTTTAGTCCCTTGTTTTTAAACGAAATCGGCTTTTCAATCAGCGCGAATCCTGAAAGTCTGCTGAAAATCAGTTGGTGATGTCAACGCGGGGGTGAGAGAGGTTTGGGTTCAAACGGGACGATTGAACCGGCGGGGGCATCGCCCCTATCGCACTACTATTACTACCGCGTTGTCAGCAGGCACCTTAATCAAAAAGCTGTTGTTATTAATGGTACGGTTCTCTGTGGGGCCGGCATTAAAAGTGCCATTGGCAAGTACTGAGGCGCCGGCAAAGGTAACGCCGGTCATGGTGTAAATATTTGGCGCCGTAAGGCGTGCTATTTGTATACCGGCGGCTGTTTTGTCAAGCTGTACAGTAAACGAAAGGTTTACATCGCTTTCCATATTTATCAAGGTAATGTAAGTAATGCCTGCATTGGTACAGGCATAGGCGCTGCAGTTATATGTGGTATTGTTTAGCGTGGCCGGGATAATTGTGCCGCCGGCGCCGCCATATTTAAATGCCAGCATGGCATAATATTCGGGCATGGCGATTGTAATGCCCGTGTTGGTGGTAACAGGCGAGTAATACCCGCCGTTGCTCCCATGAAAATTAACGCCCAGGCTGTTGTTTTCGGCTGCGGTCCACATAAGGTTGAGCGCCCATAGCGTCGAAGCAAAAACGTTGCTAACGCCGGGTTTACCGCCGTCGAAAACACTGTTGCATTCGGATATACGGTATGGCACGTGGCCTAAAAGCGATGCATTGTTAATCGTTTCGAGGTAGCTGGGCAGCTGATAATCAGGCGCTAAAATTGTTTGGACAGTGATACCGGAGTCGGTAGCGGGCCCGGTGCGGTAATAATGGGCGTCGGCTAATATGATATTTTTATTTTCGGCAGAAATAAACTGGCTAACCCATACGGGATTACCGCCCACGTCGGGACCGGCGAAAGGGGCATTTGGTACGGCGCCACGTACAGCCGCTAAATAAGTTTCCCATTCCGACTGGAAATCTGCATAGCTATAGGTCTGTGTGCGGTGTCCGTTATTAAAGTAAAGGTCGGGTTCGTTTCCCGTTTGGAAGGCATATAAGCTTTGGCCGAGGCGGTTGTTTATGTATAGCGCTTCGCTGGCTGCCGCCTGCGGGGTGCCGCTGCCAAGGTTAAATCCAAAAAGCACTTTCCAGCCGGTTGCTTTTGCAAACGCGGCAAAAGCGTCGATGTCAGTAGTTGTCAACGAGTCGATCCCGGTATTAGCTGTGCGGGGATGGCCTGTCCAAAAAATATCATCACTGCTGTTACCGCCGATCCGCAATACGCCGGGCCCCAGGTTTTTAATCAGTTGCAGCAATACAGTATTGCCGGTGCTGAGCAGGTTGGAAGAATTTGTTAAGCTTCCTACCTCAAAGCTAAGGCCTTCGAATGCAGGTGCGATGGTATTACCGGGTTGGTTTTGGTTTATAGTTACTCCAACCGGAATTGAGCTTGTATCGTGCTGTACATGCGGCGGCGGGGCCACAGCCTGTTTTTTGCTGCAGGCTGATAAAATAAGCAGCATCAACAAGGCTAAAGACCGGCTTGCATTCATTTTATGACGCTGGTTTTTATATACATAAGGGATAACGCGAAAAAATGGTGTTTGTTATTAAATGTGTTGGGTGGCAGGATATTACGGCGCATTTCACCACCCTTTCAAGTGTCCGCACGCTTGCACCCGCGGGCGCCATCATTTCCCCGCCGCCCAAAATATCGCATTTTTGACCAGTCTGGTATAATTATCATCTTTAAATAATTCGGGGAAATGGCCCATGGCGATATAGACGTTACGCGCTTTAACATGATCATTTGTCCATATTACCGGGTGGTCGCCCATTTTTTTATCTTTCGGGGGATTGTAGGTAGATTCATCAATGGCGGCCAGTACATGAACATTGGGGCGCGGGGTTTTATCGTAAAGGTACCATTCATCTTTGGTGGTAAATGAGGGTGAAACGCCTTTCATTACGGGGTGGGTTTTATCCTCAACAGTAAGCAGGGCCGATGTGCCGCCGGGCAAATAATCCTTAAACATAATGCCGCCCATAAAACCGGAATACCATTGCCACATCGGGTAATTGTCAAATATGCCCAGTAAAGTGGGGTGGTGAAAGCCTATCCAGCCGCCCTTGCCGTTTTCGATATAGTCTTCAAAAGCTGATTGCGCTGCGGCGCTCCAGGGGTATGGCGGATAATTCAGTTGTATAAACAACTGGTAGTTTGCCAAAAAAGCTTTGGTGATGGGCTTGGTGTCGGTGATATAATCTATCGTAAAATTACTGTCGGCGGCCAGTTGGTTGAGCCATATTTTGGCGGCTTCGGTAAACAATACGTGGCCTCCGCCAATTTCGGCTATGGCTATGGCTTTAAAACGGGGACGCTTTGTTTGCGCCCTGGCACCAATTATAGCGAAGACCAATACGATAAATAGGAATAAAAGCCGTTTTTTCATTGAGGTTATTTAAGGTTGATCATGTAAAAGAGGCTGTATCATCTGTAAAACAAAGCAGGTTAATCAAAAATTATATTTTCCGCTATAAAAACTCTGTGGCTCTCTGTGTCTTCTTTGCGCTCTCTGTGGTAAAATTTGCCTGCAGAGGTCATGGGAACGAGAACGCAAAGATCACCGGGTTAAATATTTATCCGAATTTATCTATATTTATCGCTGCCCCGCCCTTCGTAATATCCTATAATATTAAGCATTTGATCTAAATTATTAATCCTTTAAAATCATGCTAAAGAAAATATTTTTTGCCTTGCTTATCCTGCTGCCGTTTATCAGTATCGCCCAAAACAATACCGGGATACCCATCCCCATGAAAAAAAAGATCGTATTTTACGATAAAAGCGTCCCCGTTGAAGGTGGGTTTATCAAACATGAATTTTTGATCGCCGCTGCCAAATGGTTTAAAAATACTTTCCCTGGTAATGCCGAACCTTTTCATATTGACGCATCGGGCGATATCAATTGCACCGGCATTTTTAAAATTAACACCAGCCCAGCCGGCGACTATTACCATTTGCGGTTTAAATTGGAAATCGCTTCAAACGACACCGGCTATACCATCAGGGCTTATAATTTTTACGAAAACTCAAACGTTAAAGGGCGATCGCACGAATATTCGAAAATAGAATACCGTTGGCGGGACTACCGGAAGGGCAAACCATGGTCGCCCGCAGATAAGGCGCTTTTTATGGGCCTTGATTCGGATATGACGGTAATGTTCAAATCGTTTGGGAATGATCCATCCATCATACAGTCGGCCAGGGGCATGCATACGCCGAAGTTTAAGGTGCTTGCCTTTTTCTCAACCAATGTAGAAGACGACCATGTTGATTTTGCTTACCAGGCCATAAAATTCTATAAAAAAATGGCCGATCAAAAAGGCTCGCCTTTGATACCACCTCTAATTGGGAAAACCTGAATGATGCCAACCTGCAAAAATATAAAGAGGTAATATGGCTAAACGAGTTCCCCCATAATGAGGCCGAACGGCGTTCGTTCGAGAAATTTATGGATGGCGGCGGCGCGTGGCTGGGTTTCCATGTATCCGGTTATAATGATAAGGACACCAAATGGCCATGGTTTGTAAAGTTTATGGGCGGCGCTGTTTTTTACAACAATAACTGGCCGCCGCTGCCGGCCAAAATGATTGTTGATAATAACCAGCACCCTGTTACAAAACACCTGCCCAAAACCTATACGGCCCCGATAAACGAATGGTATGGCTGGAAACCTAATCCGCGGTTAAATAAGGATGTAAAAGTGCTCATCACGCTCGATCCTTCCAACTACCCGCTGGGCAAAAAAGATGTGATTACCGGTGGCGATATACCGGTTGTATGGACCAATACCAAATACAAAATGGTATATATGAACATGGGCCACGGCGACATGAACTTTGAATCGCCGCTGCAAATTAAAATGTTTGAGGACGCCGTTTTGTGGCTTGGGGAATAGGGTTTTAGTGGGCAGTGATAACTATTACGTCCTGCCCGCCGGTTCATGCGTTCCGTGGGAGTGGTAAGCCTGGCGAGAATTAAGTTCCATAATTTAATTTCAATTAAATTTTCTTGTACGTTAATTAACCGTACATTTGAGGCAGTATATATTGAACCGTGCATATTTTATAAGCACCATTTGCCTTATTAGGCAAAGCATAATTTTAAAAACGTATTTTAAGCATTTAAGAAGAGGAATTATGGCAACTGCATTTAACGATCGCATCGATGTTCGTATCAGCACCGAACAAAAAGAACTCATTAAGTACGCATCAGAATTGCGTGGATTTAAAAGTGTATCTGAGTTTGTAGTTTATTGCATTAATGCCGAAGCTAACAAGATCATCACGGACAGTAATGTGATGCTACAGTCATTGGAGGACAAGAAAATTTTCCTGGACGCGATTTTAAACCCGCCCGCCCCTAACGAGAACCTTAAAAAAGCGCAATTAAGGTACAACGAAAAAGTAGCCGGCAGTGGAAGCAAGTATTGAATTGCTGGATAGTTCGCATATCAAAAGCGATTTTGATTGCGGGCACGAAATGCTAAACACTTATTTAAGCCGCCAGGCCGGCCAGGATGTAAAAAGAGACCTGTCAGCATGTTATGTCCTGGCGGACGAAAGCAAAAAAGTCATTGGTTATTATACGCTATCCAGTACTTCTGTAAAAAGGGAAGAGTTTCCCGAAGAATTGGCCAGGAAACTGCCGCAAAGCTACATTAAGTTACCCGCGGCCCTATTGGGCCGGTTGGCTGTGGACAAGAACCACAAGGGACATGGCCATGGGGAATTTATACTCATTGATGCGTTAAACCGATGCGCAAGAATTGCGGAACAACTCGGCACCCTTGCAGTGATGGTGGACCCGATAGATGAAAAAGCCGAAAGTTTTTACACCCGGTACGGCTTTATTAAATTGCCGGGCAGCAGCAAAATGTTTATCACCATAAAAACCATACGGCTATCGTGGCTTAAATAATCCAGCCACCTGGTTCGCAAAAAAAAATCAACATGTTTTCGGCGCATGAATATGGGTACACCAGCGCGAATGATGAATTGAAAATTATTTGGTGATCTCAGCGCAGCGCTGACAGAGAATTAGGTTCAAGCGGGACCTCCTGGACCGGCGGAGAATAAATGAAGCAGCAATATAACCGGGGGTTAGCTTGAGCTCAATTCTTCATCCTTCAGGTGCAGCAACACCAGTACCAGCAGCAGTACACATGCTATCCGGTTAGCGGCATCCAGGCCATTCCAGGTAGTACTCTGCCACATCGAAAACCATTCGCCGCCTATCACTTCGAAGCCGACAAACCATATCGCGACACCAATACCTATTCCCGCAACTGCCCAGTTTTTTGATGAATGGAAAATAGCGGCTTCCGAACGCAGGTTTTTAAACAGCAGCCACCCTCCCTTGCCACAGCAAAAAGTCATGGCAGCCTCCAGGCAAATGATAAAAATGTACCCGGCATGGTATAAAAGCGGGCTGCTAATGTGCCGGTAGTTCACGTTACTGCCAGGGAATATGGTATCCATTTTCAAAACGTGCTCCACAAAGTGATAATTGGTGTAATAGTCGCTAATGTTGCCAAATGCAATTAACAAGGCCATTAATGCTATAGCGCTTACACACGAAGCCTTGCAAATTCTGAAAAGTAGCTGTACGGATGGCATTTTTTTGACAGGTCAACCAAATTTAGCTTTTTTATCGCTACTCAAAGCGATTGAGGGCCAAATTATTCCATGCGCTTAGATCCTCTTCAAGCGACTGACGTGTCAGCCGTGTGTGCAAAGGCCCTTTCGTCAGACTCACGACTGAAGTTAGCGTGAGTTTTATCCGCCCGTTCAATCGTCCTCCACGGAACCGCAGTGACCGGTAATTAACACCCGCCCAAAGTCGCGTAAAAGTACGCGCCGGGTTCAGTGTTTTTACGTCGCGATACTGGCACTGACCACATTATCTTTACTGTCGATAAATTATAGCCATTTAACTGCGGCCCCGAAGCGGTAAGTTCTAAATAAAGGAAATATAATTTAACTTAAACTAAACATACCCCTACATTCCGGGACGACCAGGCCTTACCCCATCATCCTGTACCGGCCCTCCAAAGAAAAAACAACAACGGAGCATCAGCCGAAAATCCGATTTGCTTTGCATGCATCAAAAACAAATAAAAGAGTTGGCCCCGGTAAGCCGAAAACGGAAAACAGAGTAGGCGAAAACATTAAAAACAGATTATCATGCCTAATGCAATTTACAGCTATGTTTACTATGAGCAGCTGCCAAAAGGGGGCACTAAAACCCGGCAGAACAGGAACCTTACCACATTACCAACTTACCTGCCCGTACCCGGCCTCACGGTACCATCCACGAACGGCCTGGCTATCGCCAGCCTTTTTTTGCCGGATTTGCCGCCGGCTACCTATACCGACAGCAGCGGAAATGTGTATAATTTCGGTTTTATGAATGTTTCGGGGTGCGCCGGCACCGGCGAAACTTCAACAGATATTAATCACCTGCCGGGCAGCGCCCCATTTCCCCGCCTGGTTGTTACAAACCAGGTTATTAAAATTTTGGTTGTTTACATCAGGCATGAGGTCGGCCGTAAGGGTGGCCCCAGCATATGCCTTGATGCGTTTGACGAAACAGCAGGTATTTTTTTACATGATTATTTTCTCCAGGGCATAAACCCTGATGATGGATTAAAATCTGATGTTGAGGTATTCGGCTACTTACCAGTGCAGGGGTACGAAGAATTTATCGTGGCAGCCCGTAACCCAAAAAATATTAAGGGGGTTGCAGACAGCAGCGCAGTTTTTCATAAATGGGGAAAGCTTGAAGGCCCGGATGGCAACCCGGTGATGGGTGACAACGGAGCCCTAACGGTTAATCGCAACGCTACATCAAACATAACTGTGTTTGCATTTTATAAACAGCAGGCATCGTATATCTTCGGGGGCTATCATAGCACTGATATTATCCTTTTCACGCCTTTTAGCGCCCATACACGAGGGGCTGATATCCGAATGGGAAACGAGAATACACTCCTATTATCAGGAGGCCGGTATGGTTTTGCTGCTATGGTGCATAATGATACTGCTTATGATACGAGCACCAATGTTACATTTTGGAACATACCCGGGGAAGTAGGCCAACCCGGCACACTTTTGGATCTCCAGACAGTTACCGTCCCGGCAGGCGGTTCAGTTATCGTTTTTTCCTCGCAGCCGTTTATTAACAGTGGCGGTCATTACGGTGCAGCGGTAAGCATTAGTGTGCCTGATTCGCCTTGCCAGTTCAATCCAACCAGTTCCCGCGATTCGGTGCATATACCGAGCCCGGTTACTGTTCCGGGCGGGGATGTTATTCCGCACAGCTGCTCGGCCTGGAGGAACACCTTTGCTATAACTGGGTCGGCCGTCCAACCATGACAATTCAAGATCGCTTTGGGCGATATCCATGTTATGAAGGCGCTGCGATTGGAACAAGAGCGGCAAGACGGTTAGCGACAGGGATCAGGGAAAAAATAAAGCTATTTTCCTGGTCCCCTGACGCTCACGTCAGCGCGCCGGTAAGGGTTTTTTAATGCAGTATCAGGTTAATAATAAACCCCCCGCAAATTAACCCGATGATAAACTGCAGCAACAAAAACAGCACAAGGCCCATCCTGCTGAACCGGATACTATCGAAGCTCATCCGCACACCGAAAAAGATGACCGATGTGTAGAGCAGGCACAGCAGGTATTTTTTAAAGCGCATAAACCTTTTATCGCCGGATTTGCTTAGCCGCTTATGGTAAAGCGTAATGTTGTCAATCGAATAGGTGTAGTAAATTTTACCTATCCAACGCACATTAATCAGGCTGAAGATAATAATAAGGGCTGCCGACCAAATAAAAATGAGCCATTGCTCATACCCATAATACCACCAGTACTTGCTTAAAAAATTCTCCAGGCCGCCCTCTTCGTTCCGGTAATCAATGTCAACCAGCCGGTAATTTTCCGTTTCCCCATTTTTTTGATATTTCTTTAAAAGCGAAAGAAAAACACTGTTTATATCATTTTCGGTTGCGCTGGCGTCGAAATATAATTTTACCTGTGAGTAGTCGAGGTTAATTTTGGAAATATCTGCCCCGGCAAGGTTCATGGCAATCTTGTCGTAATAAATACTATCTTGATATGGCGCGAAAAAAAACGAGAAAAATGGCTGCTTTGCCCACCATTGGTCATGCGGCAGGGGTTTTACATTGTCCTCCTGCAAGTCGAGTACGGTGGTCAGGTTTGCGTCAAAAAGGTCGAGTGAATCAATCGACGAATCAAAAAATTTAACCTGCCGGTTCCGCGGCAAAATCATCTTCATTTGGGATAGATCCGTTAACCCCCAAATTTGGTTGTTAAGCAGTGTGACCGATTCAGCGGCGCCTTTACCAAGCGATTCCGTCGGGTTATCCGGATCGATCATTTCCGAAGATATACTCAGGTCGATACCCTTTTGGAAATAACAATCGGCAAAATTGAGGTTATGCCCGTTAAATTGATTGTCGTCATCAACCCAAACCTTGCCATCAAACCGGCAGTCGGCAAAGCTTACGTCCGACTGAAATAGGTTTGCCCGCAATTGCAACGACTTTTTGAAGGAACCGAGCTGGAAAGTAGCATCCCGGGCAGTCTCATCATCATCTGCAATGGTAGTATCTTTAAATAAACATTCCCGGAATTGAACATCGTTTTTAAATAAGTCGCGGTTAAACGATGCATCATTAAGAAAAGTATCCCTGAAAAACTGTACAGGTTTTACGCCGCCGACTATTTGCGAGACGCGCCCGGTTTTGCTATCGCGAATGTCGGTGGCAATATTTTTGTCGGTGATCCAATACGAGGACCCCAGGCTGTCGCCTTTAATTTCATTGCGGCCGAGCATGGCGCCCGTTACCCTGGCGGCATCATCAAAATTAGTTACATGCCGGGCGGGCTTAAACGCCAATTGCTTCGGGGAATTGTTATGCAGGTAAAAGTACCGCGCGGAATTAACCGTCAGGATCAGGATGGCTAAAAGCACGATGGTTATCGACCACTTAAAAAACAACTTAAGCATACCGGACAAGGAAAAACAGCCCTTTCATGACGGAAAGGTTTAAAGTAAAATTAGGAATTCTGCCCTTGATACCAAATATTCAGGCGTTTATTGTAAGAGCACCGTCAACGCAGGGTCTCCGGCACGGGACCCTGTGCTGCAATATGCCAGGAAGACGCAGGGTCCTCTGCGAGAGACCCTGCTTAAACGGGGAGGATATTGCCTAAAACAGGCTGACCGTTTAAGTAATCCTGATCGATAAATTGTTAAGCAGGCGTAACAACACCGGTTATCAAATCAACTATGTAGGACGCTCCCGGGATAAAGGTAATCTTTGCCTTGTGATTGCCTAAATATTGGATAGTGCCATAATAGGTTGTAATGTGTTTTACAGGGCTTTGGATCAGGTTATACTCCGTTGTAGTAGTTTTAAAACTTGTGGTACCGGCAGTAATATCAGCCGGGCCCGAAGCAAAGTTTACCCTAAGGCCAACTAAATAATAAATAGATGCGGTTGTATTTGAAGTTTGCGCTTCACCACTCCCGGTTCCCACCAGCGAGCTTAGTGAGCCGTCCATTGAAACATACTTGTAGGTTTGATCAAGCGCCTTAACAGCATAATTTTGCGTGATTGCGTAGATGTCAGTAATCAAATCACCATCACGGAAATTGTTATTTACCAGGCTGTCGCGAACGAGATAACCGTCAACCACACCCGCGTCGCAGGTGTAGGTAAAATGGAAGTTCTCAAAATGCGATTTAATGGTATCCATTTTGGGGTTTACTCCGGTTAACGAAGTAAACGTTGTATCGATAACGGTACCACATAAAGGAACTACGCTGTTAAGCGAAAACTTTTTGCCTGCGGCATTAGTAGCTACAACAGGTGAGGTTATGCCTTTGTTTACATCTGTTCCACCGTATTGCCCGGTAATCGACTTGTAAAATTGCGTACCGATCTGGCTGCTTAGCGCCTTGAAATCAACAGCTTTTGTAGTGTTACTTGCTGAAGGAACATTTGCCTTTTTACACGACGCATAAAAGAACACGACGGCTGCCAGTAAAAACACCAGGCGCGTAAAATTTAGTTTCATAGTGAGGGTTTTACAGGGTTATTATCAATATAGATGCAATGTAGCTTATTTATAGGACATTAAAAAAATACTAAGACGAAAAAAATTCAATTAGTCGGCAATTATTTTTAAATCTTTCAGCATATTTCAGTTTTTAACGCCTGGGTTGCTTAGCCGTTCATACCATCACTTGCCTGGTTCATTGCCGTCAGCGGGGCGCGAATCGGGTTTGCGCTGTAGGCCCTGTCGGCAGACTAGCACATAAATCGAGGCTTGAACCTGTGAGGCTGCCTTCAAGAATATTTTTTTAGACTTTTTGCATTCTTTTCAAAATTTACAAAGTAGTCTTGAATAATTTGATGTCTAAAGCGAAAGTATTTCCCGTCCCGTTCAAGTATTCTATAACCCGTAGCCAAATTTAAGAATTTTTTAAGGTTGAATGGCACCAAACCCTTTAACCAAAAAATAACTTTCAGCACATTCGGTCTTGTTGAGTTGAATATATAATTCAGTGAGGAAATACAACATAATAATAAAAAATAATTATTTATTTCTTTGTTTGAACTACTTAAAATAATGCTGAAAATAAATATAAGCAAAGATTGAATACCTAAAATAGCTAAGGTGAAGCTTATTTTTAATAAAAACGGTTTAGAGGAATACCATATTCCTTTTGCAAGGAAACCCTTAAAAATGACATATTTAATAAAATAATCCAAAAACCCAACAAAAATCAATGCAACATTCATTGCCAAGATCAAAGAAATAATTTCAAATGTGAGGAAACTATGCAAGAATATTTCACATATTAGAATTTGGATGCAAGACAAAAGACAGCGTGAAATTACGTTAAAAATGAAAATTTGTCCGAGCAATGATAGATACCTTATCCATTTTTCTATTAAAATTTTTGATAAGGCTCCCCAAACCTGAAAATAAATATAGTAGCTCAAGGTCAGGCACGAAACTATTAATATCATAGGTCTTAACGGAATTTCATAAACAATTAAATAACTGCATGCGAGAATGGAACTAAATAAGCAAGAAACAATTAGGGTTGTATTTAACTTCCTTCTTGAAAAATTTGACGGAAAGCCATCCATAAATCCGAAGTCAATTGATTTGAAATAGCCTGATTTAAAGAAAATATTCTGTGAGCCGAGAAAATCTTTTTGATAAGTTGCATTATTTGCAAGGTTAACTAGCCATCGAATTTCTTTCCGACGATTACTCAATTTGCTATTCCTCGTAATCGCCAAGGTTTGTTTAATAAATCGATCTACCAAAAACAATTTAAACGTTTCTTCATCATCTGGAATATTTTTATTGGATTCGGGTTGTTCGAACGCCTGGCTTGCCAAATTGAAATAAAACGGAATACGGAGAACATTTGCCAAGTTTGGTAAATTATCCAAAATCCAGCAAATATTTCTCGCAGCAACTGGGTTTGAAAATGATCGTTCATTATCCAATTGAGGATATTTAGCTACACGTCCGACTGCATCACGTAAAAAAAACCGGTCAATTTCATTTACTGTTATTTGCGCCCAAACAGGAATTGACAAATTAGCATCTTCAAAAACGTCTGGCCTCGAACTAATAACTGCGCCAATTACGTGGGATTGACTGAAAAAGCTAGTTATTGCTGTCAGACATTTTCGTTGAAAGGATTTCTTTTCGGCCGTGCGAGCGATACCTTGCCCGACTTCGTCTAGTCCGTCCAACAGAAGAATTAGTTTATACTTATTTAGATTTTCTGTTACCAGTGCGGATTTGAGATTATATTGATGCGTTAGGGTGTAATTAACCCATTTTTCAAAGTCATCGTGGCCATCTGTCCAGGATTGAAGATTTAAAAACACGGGAAGAGGCTCTTCAATATGTTCTCTGGCATTTTTTAGTAGAATCAAAGCTAAATCAAGCAGCAATGTGCTTTTACCGGACCCCGGTGCGCCAACTACCATTAAATACTGATACTTTTTTTGAATGTATTGTAAAGCCTCCTGCAAATCCTCGTTCGTCTTCGCGTCTTCCAAAAAATGTTGTGCAATGTAATCAGAATCAATTCCCAATTGCGTTTGTTTAAAGGTTAGATTAAGTTTTAAACGATAATCTAACTTATTGCGGTATTTGTCAGAATAAAGACTATGTAAACGGTCAATTACTTCATTGCGGGCCTTCACAATACTATTTTCATCCGATATGTTCGATTTATTTAGCTGTTCCCTCGCGTATTGCAAACAGACCAATAGACATATAACGACAATTAAAGCGTATATTAGGAATGACCTATTTTCACTAATAAGCTTGTTAACAAAAGTTGGTAATGAACTTGTAACAAGATTTATTAATGCGCCAACAATGAATATCCCAAAGGTTATTGTTATGATGAGTACTATATCAATAATGCGAAATTTTTTAGGCTTCATTAAGTTTTACCTACCGTCTTTTTAGGTTAAAGGATGGTTAGACCATCTAATGTAAATATTTTTCAGGCTTCATTTACTTTATCTTGTTAATAATAGAACAAATCATGATTTAATTATCAGCATGCCGTTTCCGCTTAAGTGTAAGTTTGACGCGTTAGCCAATCGCGCAAAGGCGTGCCCGTGCTCAGTTGACAGACAGCCAATTATGCTTTTGCGTTTTGCTTAATAGGGTTTACTGATGTGCAATTAAACCGTCAAGTGGCCTAATTGGGGCTGTGCCATTCATACAATAACTCGCATAACTAATCACCTGTCAGCGGGGGCAGTCGCTTTTGCGCTGCAGGCCTTGTCGTCAGACTCACGCCTGTATAGGGGATTTATAACACAATATAAACTCGGATGTTATTAGCCCTGTCCCAAAAAAGAAAATAGGGTTGCTGGTTATATGTTAGCTTAAATTCGAGGGTGTCTCCATGATAAAGTAAATTTAGTGTGCTGCCGTTATCACTAGTGAGGACGGCAACAGTATTCACTGCACAAAGAGTGTTGTTTAGATCGTCATCCGTCGTAAAAAAAGATGTGTCCTTGAAGTCTTGGTTGATGACAATTGCAGCCGGAAAATCATGACAGGCTCGTATGTTTAAATTAGCCCCTTCTCTCGTCACCTTTAGATTCCAGCGATTGGCAGATATGAACTCATCATGATTGCCCCATACAATAAATTCTTTTCTCCCTAACATTTTGAAAATGAGCCGGTCCACATCTGTATAGGGATTTAAGTCATAAAGCGGCGGTTGTGCATTAGTTACGAAACGGAGCCAAGCAGCGTTTACCGCCGCAATGTACGTTCTGTGATTAATGGCGCCATATAAATCAAAGTCCTTTTTCTTGGAATAACCAGCTATATAATTCTGCCTTCTGAGATGCCCGGTAAGACAAGGAACAGGCATACAATTTGGTACTGGTATTGTGCCACATCTAATCGGTTTTCCGTTCGCGTCTTTACATTCGGTTGCAGTAAAAGAATCATTGTTCTTTTCATAATGAAGCAATACCCAATGTTCAAATGAACGTGATGAAAATGCTATGTTAAGTTCATATTGCGCCGCTTCCAGAAAAGTTTGCGGAAGATTTGGGTGATTATCTTTGTCGAAGACTATCCAAGCCATATCTGCCTCCCCGTTAACTATTACTTGCTTGGCGATCGTAAGTAATTCAAAGGGTGTCGTCTTGGGATTATGCTCATTTTCACTTGGGTACACCTGTATTCGATTGTAGTGCTCAAGCGCTTCGTCCGTCTGACCCCAACTTGTAAAGTACTGGTATTCCGAAGAAGTGCCTTCGCAAGCGATGAACAAGACTGGTTTTTGTATAATATGCTTTTTTATACGAGGCATCACTGACTTTAATGTTCTCTTTCAAATATAAAATCCAGTTCTTTTATTCTTGGAAGGCCTCCGAATTTACCCGCCATATACCATTTGTCAAACGGAATATCATCACGTAATCCCTCCAGTTCAAGGTCATAAATACTGTAAAGATTACTGCAACCGTAACGGTCTTTTGTGGTAATATAGATTTGGTCTTTTCTAAAATAGTTTTTATCCAACAAAGTTGTTTCGTGAGTTGCAAAAATAAGCTGTGCATTGTTTGGATTCGACTTAGGATGATGATAAAGGCTAATAAGGAATCTACATAAATAAGGGTGCAGACTATTATTAAATTCATCTATCCACAATGGTTTTCCGTATCGAAAGTTAAGTGACAAGAATATCTCAGTACTAAGACCTACAAGTGAAAATGTGCCAGTTGAACCTTGTTTGGCCAAATCAAATTCTCTTTCATCAACCACACGATGATTTTCAAATACATCGTGATATGTCTTAAAAACTTTCGTTTTCACCGGGCCTGAAAAACTATCCTCATTTTCGACAGGTGATTTTACTATACGCTCTTCCTCAACAAGTTTAAGACTCTTTATCCCGAGATCAGCGACCCGGATCATTCTAACAACCTGTTCTTTAATAATTGTCGATTGTGGATCGGTATGCTCAAACAGGCGCCTTGCGTTTTGGGACATTGCCTGGATCACGGGCGCTGCAATCGCATTAACGGCATTTGTACCTAGCACGAAATAGTTTCTCATTTGCTCCCAATATTCGTCGCCGCTATTCCCTAATTCTGATAAAAAGAGCCGCTTAGGATTGATTTTATCGGTCTGCGAATTTTGCTTAAAAATATCAGGATTCCTGGTAATAATATTCCTTCCTTTACGTTTGAAAACGATCTTTGGAAGATGTTTGGGATAATATTTTAGTGTTTCCTCTATAATGCCATCTGTCCTCGACAATGAAACATAATATATGTATTGGCGCTTGTCCCATCCTATAAAGTTTAATGTAAATTCAGATGGTTTTATTATGGTCTCCGGGGCCAACAGGAACGGCTCGGCAAGTTTAATATCATCATTTATGTCATTGCGGAAAGACGAGACGATCAACTGTCTGAACGCCCAATAGGCCTTTATGACGTTACTCTTTCCACTAGCATTAGCGCCATATATGACAATCGACTTTAGCAGTCTGAAAGTTTTTCCGGCTGCGGTAATGACCTCCGCAATATTATCCAACTTTGCTTTGGAACCAGACGCTTCTAGGCTTAAAACGGCCTCTTCTTTAAAAGACCGGAAATTTTTAACTTTAAACGCTATGATCATAATGTAACTTTTGAACAATTATACGGCTTTCTTATTAGATAAGTCAAATAAACAATCAAGTTTTTGTAATTAAATTACAAAAACTTGATTGTTTTGGCTTTGAAATGGGTATTGATTGGAACATATAAAAAATCGCTAACCGTCATCTCGCATGAGTCTGCCGGGCTGGCAAGTGCCAAGGCTGCACGTAGTTTGCACAGAACGATGCCCGTTGTGCGTAGTTTGCTCAAAACCCCGTCGCCCGTAGTTTGCTCAAAACGCCGTCCGAAGCTTTTAACTTCGGATGCCTATGCCCCTGCCTAAGACCCCAATCAAGCGCGAGTCTGTCGGGCTGGCAAGTGCGTAAATGCGACTCGTGCTTCTTGCCCCCCGACGGCTCAAACGCACGTTCCGCTTGAACCGCCCGGGGGTTGCCTGTCTGCCGCACGCCGAAATTCATGCATTACGTTTCGCTGACTGTTTGTGGTAGTCCCCACAGATTATGGGGATCGTTCCTCGCAACGACGGTCTGGTGGATTTTGTGGGTAAACCTAAATCTAAGAGATACCCTGCCGAAACAGGAAAAAGCCTTCAGCGAAAGTTGGAGGCTTTTTGCTGTTTTATGGGTTTAGAAATAGAGTTTGCCGATTTGCTTTTTTATCGCTACTGCCGGCAATAACCTTTTCCATCCCGCTTTGTTTTTCAAAATACCAACGTTTATTTTTGTTGGTATGATCAAGCTACTGTTAACTTCTACCGGTGTAACTAATGAAAGTATGCGGGATGCGCTGGCTGAGTTGTTGGGTAAACCCATCAGCGAAGCTGAAGCATTATTTGTGCCGACGGGTGTATACCCGTATGTGGGCGGCGCTAACTATGCCTGGTGGCCTATCGCCGGGAAAATGCAATCAAACCTTGTAGGCCTTGGCTGGAAATCCATGGGCTTGCTGGAACTCACCGCACTGCAAAGCATCCGCAGGGAGGTGTGGCTGCCTTCCATCCAAAACGCCGATGCGCTGCTGGTTTGGGGCGGCGACCCCATATACCTGGCCTACTGGTTTGAGCAATCGGGATTGGGAGATGTGTTGAAAGCGTTAGATAAAGACCTGGTGTATGTAGGGGTGAGTGCCGGCAGCATAGTAACCAGCGCTACTATTGGGGAAACCTACGGTGAACCCCGGGGCGGCAGCGGTGCGCCCTTAACTTCGGAAAAAATAATTTTTAACACCGCCGATGGAGAAATCACCAGGGACTTTTTGACGGCCAAAGGGATTGGCCTGATCGATTTTGCCATCATCCCCCATTACAACAACCCCGGGTTTCCGGATACCAGTGGAGCTAACGCCGCGATATGGGCCGCAAGGTTGCCGGTGACTGTATATGCCATTGACGAACACACCGCCATTAAATACGTTGATGGGCAGGTAGAAATAGTTTCGGAAGGTGAATGGAAATTGTTTGAAAACAAGCCAGCCAAAACTTAATAAATGCAAAAACCCCGCAGGCCCCGCAAAAGCGGGGGCGCTGCGGGGTGAGCAACCGCTACGTTACAGCTCTTTATCCCCGAACATTTTTGCGTCGCGCGTGTTTTTTTGTACGGCAATTGCCGAAAACATGCTCAGGCTGAATGCCATGGCGTAAAAGCCTTTCTCACTCCGGGCCAGGTCAGCATTCCACAGGCCAATGGTTAACAGGATCATTGCTGCAATAGTGGCAAACCAACTCAGGCCGTAGTAAAGGTCGGTAACGGCAAGTCCTTCGGCCCTGTCCCTTACACTTTTTTGCACGGAGATGACGGCGAATAAGCCGAATAATAAAATGGTGAAATAATAACCTTTTTCGTTTAGCTGCATAGCTGCATTCCATAAGCCGATGCAGTATCCTACCATTCCTGTTAATAAGGCAAACCAGGACGCCCCTATAAAGGCGGCAGTCGGTTTAAACGGATTTCTGACGTTTACGGCAGGTGAAGTTTGGTCTGTTGTGTGTTGTAGCGGTTCCATGTTTAATTTGTTTTAATGATTAATAATGGAAGCAAATGTGCGCCATAAACCAGGCCCGTAAAAGTCAGAATACCCAAATTACTGACGATATAAATTCGCAATAATTGTATCTTTATTGCCTTAATATACGCATATGGACCCGCTTTCGGAGTTGATCAGCCTGCTTAATAGTACTGACAAAAAGCTGTTCAGGCAGTTTTTACAGTTGAAAAACAAACGGCTGGATGTAAAAAATTTATCTTTACTTGATTTGATAGAAACTGACGATATCAATGGCTTAAACAAGCTGTACCAATCGAAGAAAAATAATGATGCCTACCATGCTTTACGTAAAAGATTGCAGGATAATTTGCTGCTATTTTTATCGCAGAAGACCTTTGAAAGCAATACCGACACTTATGATGCATTGCGACTGCTGGTAGCAGGGCGTTTTTTGTTAGAAAACGACGTGTTTAAAATAGGGTTTAAATGTTTGGATAAGGCTGAACGGCTGGCTGAACATTTGGAGCAGTTTAATTTGTTGAATGAGCTATTGCTGTTAAAGCTACAGTACGCCCATCTGCCGGGGGCAGAAGACCTCGATGCTTTGACCGCACGTTTTCTGCGCAACCAGTCGGATATGCAGCGCGAGGCTAAGCTCCATATGGCCTACGCTTTTTTGAGGCGTGAATTGCAGGAGATTCACCTGGAGGGGAAGATCGTTAATTTGACAGCCCTGATGATAACGACCATCCGGAAGTACAAAATTTCCGTACAGGACCTGATGACCTATAAATCGATCTACCAGATCCTTTTCATTGCGAATGAATACGCGGCGATACAGCAAAATTATGGATTGATAGAACGTTTTATCAGCCAAACCAATCGATTTATGCAGGGCCAGGCGCATAAAAAACATCCCTATCTTTTTTACCATATATCCATCCTGTATTTTTTGGCAAACTTTCACCTGAGGCGAAGGAATTTCGCAGGTAGTGCAACCTGGCTTAAAGAAATGATGGACTTAATAGTGACGGATAACCGCTATTATGAGTTGTTTTATTTACGCTACCAGTTAATCGCTGCGCTCAACTTGTTCTTTACAGGTTTTGCTGGGGATGCGATTGAGCTATTGCGGTCATCCCTCTCCAATACAAAGCATAAAGCTAAACCGGAAGATATTGAGGATCTGCGCATATGCCTCGCCATGTTTTTAGCCCTATGCAATGACCGGGGAAGTTTAAAACAACTGGCTTTACTGACGCGCACTGATGCCTGGTATGAAAAAAAAATGGGCATGTTATGGACCATTCGAAAGAACCTGATGGAAATTTTGGTGCTGGCGCAATTCGAAAACATCGAGCTTGCCCTATCACGGCTAACCAGCTTTAGGCGGCGGTATAAGAAGTACCTGCTGAAAACTTCGGAAGAACGCGTGCTGTTGTTTCTGCGGATGGTTGAAAAATACCTGCAAAAACCCGATTTGGTTTTTGACACGACGTACAGACAAACGGTTTTAAACCTGGCTGGCAGGGAAGAGAATAACGATCTCTTTACGTTGAGCTTTATCGCCTGGCTGATCGCACGCTGGGAGAAAAAAACCGCTCATCAAGTCGTGCTGACACTCGTAGCGGATGACTATTCCTGCCCTGATCAAAATTTGCAGTAAAATGGCGGGGTTTTTCAAAAGTGGAACATGCTGATTATCATAGAATTACCGCATTTTTGTAAAAAACCTGTTTTTCTAATACACTGATAGTCAGTAATTTACATGAAAAGCCATTTTTTTTTAAAATAGGAATTGGCTGATAGTCAGCATGTTTCACTTTGTTCCACGTGTTCCGCGTGTAAAAATGGAACGCTTTGACATTCGTTACGGCGTGTCGCATTAGGGATTGCAGCGAATACCGGCCGGGTTTTTAGTGGCAGTGGCAGTTGCAGTAGCAGTTTGTAGGATGTATCACGTAACCTTAAGCGCCTAAGGCCATGAAGGCGTATAAGCGGAAAGCCCGACCGCCGCTTCTATCAGCGGCGGGAATGCCCAAAAAATCCTTGCAAAATGGGTTAACCCACCTTTTATGTAACTATTTGATTTACAATATATTACCATCTTAACATTTTTGAATGTGTTAAGTTGTGTTAACCCTGTTTGGCTTTAAGTTCTGTAAATGGGATCGGTTGCAAATGGCCGGTGGCGCTATTCCCGCCGATGCCCAGACCAGGCAGGAAACATAAATAACCCACCCCTATTGCCAATTTAATTTCCATTGCGTTATATTTACACAATGGGGTTTGCTTATTGGCGTACCCAAAAAATCACTGTCGAACCAATTAAAACCTGTACAATGAAAAGAAACCTGTTACCCGCATTATTGCTGCTGCTTTACTTATTCCCTACGGCTGCTTTTAGCCAGAAACAAAAGAAAACACTCGACCCACTGGTGGCCGGCGAGGAAATTGGCGTTACCAATACGGAGAGCGGCAAGGTGAAGGGCTATATGCACAATGGCATTTATACCTATAAAGGCATCCCCTACGCCAAGGCTGACCGCTTTATGGCGCCGGAGAAACCAACGCCCTGGAAGGATGTGCGCAGCAGTATGGCTTATGGCCCTGTTTGCCCTACCGACCCGACTACCAGCGTAAATGATGCCTTTGAATTTGCCTTTAACCACGACCTGGGCTACCCCAACGAGCACTGCCAGGTACTAAACGTTTGGACGCGCAACCTTAACGACGGCAAAAAACGCCCGGTGATGGTATGGCTCCATGGCGGCGGCTTTACGGCCGGCTCGTCGATAGAGCTGCCTTCGTACGATGGGGAAAACCTGGCGCGCAAGGGCGATGTGGTAGTGGTTAGCGTAAACCACCGGCTGAATGTGCTGGGCTTTATGGACCTATCGGCCTATGGCGATAAATACAAAGGCTCGGGCAATGCGGGTTTACTGGACCTGGTGGCCTCGCTGCAATGGGTAAAGGATAACATAGCCAACTTTGGCGGCGACCCGGATAATGTGACCATTTTCGGTCAGTCGGGCGGCGGCGGCAAGGTAACCAGTTTGATGAATTCGCCGAAGGCCAAAGGGCTTTTCCAACGGGCTATTGTGGAGAGCGGCAGCTATATTACCGCGTTTAACGAAAAATCGGTTGCGCAAAGGGTTGCAGCGGCTACCCTGGATGAATTGCATATCCCGGCAAGTAAAGTGGATTCGCTGCAAAAAATACCTTATGATGTATTGAACGAGGCCAGCAAAAAGGCCATGCGCAAGGTTGGCGCGGAATTGAAAAAGGAGGGAAAAACGGGCAATACCGGGTGGAACGGTGTGCTGGATGGCGACTTCCTCCCCTACCAACCAACCGACCCTGCCGCGATGGAGATTAGTAAAAATATCCCGTTAATGGTAGGCACGGTAAAAAATGAGTTTACGCCCTTTATCCCCGGCCCTAAAAAACAAACCATGGACGACCTGAAAGCCAGCCTGACCAAAAAATACGGCGACAAAGCCGATGCCTATATGGCTGCGGTTAAAAAGGCTTATCCCAATACCTCTACCCCGGCAGGCTATACCGATATGGATTTGAGTTTCCGCCCGATGGCCATTAAACAGGCCGATTTGAAATCGGGTGTAAGCGGCGCGGCGCCGGTGTATATGTACCTGTTTACCTGGCAGTCGCCGGTTAATGGCGGCATTTACAAGGCCATGCATTGCATGGATATTGCGTTCCAGTTTGATAACATCAGCCTATGCGAGCAAATGACAGGCGGCGGCAAAGCAGCCCGCGCCCTTGCCGAAAAGGTAAGCAGCGCCTGGATCAACTTCGCCCGTACGGGTAACCCCAACGTGCCAGGAGCTTTGCCGAAATGGCCTGCTTATACGGAGAAGAACGGCGCAACGATGTTGTTTGATAACCAATGTACCATGCGCGAGCACCCGGATGGGGATTTGCTGAAGATCGTAGCCGCGGCTGCGAAGCCGTGATGGGTTAATGAAAATGAAAAAGGCTGCCCGAACAAGGTAGCCTTTTTTTTGTTCGTTTTGTTGGTATCGGCAAAACGCTACCTCCCGCCGGTTCAAATGTCAGTGCTGACATTTGTCCTGACAAATATTACCTTTGTTGCGGTAAATAGCTTAAAATTGAAACTCATTAACCTACGCATTAACCGGCTGCAGCATATCGGCATCCCGGTTACCGACCTTGACCGCTCGGCCACATTTTACAAACGGCTGGGCTTTACGGATGTAATGCACGCCGGATTTGACTATAACGGCGGCAAAGGTAAGGTAAAAATGATGCAGTTGAAGGACATCGTGCTGGAGCTTTACCAGATGCCCGAACCCGAGCTGGCCCAGATCCGCACCCGCTCAAACGGCCACATCGACCATATCGCTTTTGACGTGGATGATATTGAACAAACCTTTGCTGTGTTAAAAAATGGCGGCTTTTTTATTGTGGAGCCGGCGCCGGTGTTTCTCCCCTTCTGGAAAAAAGGATGCCGGTATTTTAATATGCTGGGGCCGGATGGAGAGCGGTTGGAGTTTAACCAGGTATTGTAGTGCTGAGTCGAAAGTCATGAGTCTAAAGTCTGAAGTTGATTTTTTGATATCTGCCCGATTATTTTAATCCGATACTTTTGTAAAGTTAATGCCGGTGACATTATTTTTTTCAAAAACACTTTTCAATTTGTCACTTATTATAATGTCTACGTTGTAGCTTTTTAATCTAAAAATATTTACTTGATCGGGCACCTGAAGAGGATTGATAATCAATTTATATATCGTTTTATATTGACCGGCTTTGTCGGGCCTGATGGGATCATCCACTAACCACTTGTCAAAAACTGATTTGAGTTCATCCACACATTCCACCTCAATTGCGATAATCATTAAATAATAATTTGCGTCTATGCCGGGTATTTTTACAGGCAAATACTGAGCATCGTCTTCGCCAATTGCGTCTTTAATCTTTTCATTCACTATCGGCAATCCAAAATCTGCGAATGTAATATCGATCGGAATCCCTTTCTTTCGTATACTAATATTCAAAACTCTGTCGGGGATTGTTACTCTGCCAGGTTTTAGGTGCTTCCAAAAATCCCACTCGCCATCAAAATCTATACCGCCCAGAAACCACCTTTTTTTAGGCTTTTGCAGTTCGTCAAATATTTCAAAATAATCCATTCGCTTGCGATTTGCTAATAAGGTTTGTCAATTCTGTATTCTCGCCAGTCTAAGCATCAAAGTTTACGGGGAGATTCTCCTGTCTTTTTACCCTCATCCTCTTCCTCAACACAAAAAAGATGATCAACTCCGCAATCAGCAAATTACCGCCCCAGCCCAGCCAGGCTACTACCCGGTAAATATCCATTGGCCGGGGTTGGAACAGGGCCACCAGTCCCCATCGCCAAAGGCGCAGGCTTACTGCTGACAGGGTTAAGGCGTAGCTGCGGTACATCCATTGCTTATGGGCGGCAAATTTGTGCTGCACAGCCATCGTTACCGCTTTCCAGGTAAAAAGTATCCATAACACCGCCAGGATGCAAAAAGCCAGTTGCGCCACCCAGCCTCCGTTGCCATAAACACCCATGATAAAGCCCGCGGGGCCGGTAACCAGGATGATGAGGTAAGCATATACCCTGCCGCTCCACCGGTGTAGCCGCGGGAAACGTTTGCGCATATAAGCCGGGAACTGCAACATGCCCGCAAGCAAAACGAACATACCGGTGTACACGTGGGCAAAAAAAGCGATACGGTAGTATAAATGCCCAACTACATCCTGCTTGGTGATCAAAAACGCAGCATCGCGGCTTATGGGGATGTACTGCAGCGTGATAAGCAGCATCAGGTAACTAAAAAACAGCAACGCCGCGTACCAGCCAAGGTAGCCGGTTTTATTTAATGTTGATCTCAGGTTCAGCTGCATAAAAGTTTATCGGCCAAATGAATCGTAATGCTCTTTTGCATTTTTTTCATAGCGTTTAATAAGCGTAATGTTTTGCTTTTCGACGGGCGTGAGCTCGTCCATTACATTAGTGCTTACCGGGATATACCAATCCTGCTGATCAAAAAACGACTGAATGGCAGGCTTTTTAAACGCATAGCCATGCCTGGCAAAAATATAATTACGCAACAGCAATAGGTCGGCAGCTTTTAAATTGGCAACCTGTTCGGTAGTAAGCAGCTTTGCCGATGCATTCAACCTAGCATAGTCGCCGGTGGCCATGGAGTATTTAGTGGTATTGTATTCGGACGTATCGTCGATTTTTATCTTTACATTTTTTGTCTTTTTGGTGTTGACGTAGGTCGCCAGGTCAAGGTTGAGGTCAGGATCATATCGGAAAAACTTTTTGGTCAGGTCATAATAGCGCATCGGTTCGGATATCTCGTGGTCGGCCTTCCAGGTACCGGTCAATACACTGTCGCCGGTTTTGATACTAAAGGCAAATGCGCCGTCGTATTTGCCGGTGCCCGGTTCCTTTACCGAAAAGCGATAGGTATTCCCATTATGCTCAACCGTGCCGGTAAACGGCGTAAACGTACCCGCATCGATACTATGCCCGCTCACCTGGCTGCCATTGATGGCATCGATGGAAATATTTATTTTGGTGGCAATGTCCCATACGGTGGCGTCTTCGTAGTCGGTGCTATCAAAAACCGACTCAGTCCTGAAAGCCCCTACCCAATAGCCAGTAAGGTCCTTTTCGTCTTTGATGATCTTGTTGGCAGTAGTAACCGGAACCGGTATCTTAACGTTAGCAGCAGGCGCGGTATTAGTATCGGCGCCGTTGCTGTGTTTGCCGCCGCATCCCGCCAGGTAAATCAACGATGCCAGACAGCAAAAATTAAATAAGGGTTTCATGGTTTGTTTGTTTTTACCGCTAAATATATAGGTTATCGCCCAAAAGTATCATAGTATTGCCTCGCATTCTTTTCGTAGCGCATCAACAGGTTGATGTTTTGCTTTTCGATTGGGGTAAGCTCTGCCGTAACATCGGTGCTTACCGGGACATACCAGCCCTGCGGATCAAAAAACGCGCGGATCATCGGTTTTTTAAACGAATATCCGTGTCTGGCGTAAATAGAATTACGTAAGATCAAAAGGTCGGCCGCTTTTAAGTTGGAAACCTGCCAGCTGGTGAGCAGGGTGGTCGAGGCATTGTATTTTACAAACTCGCCGGTCGACATGGCGTACTCAACGTCGGTGTATTTAGTGCCATCTTCTTCCTTATAACTTACCTTTTTTTGTTTGGTCGTGTCGGCATAACGATATGCTTCCACTTGCACATGCGGATTATAGTTAAAAAGCGCTTTGGTTAAATTATAAAAGCGTACCGGGGTTTTCATCTTTTGATTGGCCGTCCAGGTGCCTTTGAGCACACTTTCGCCTGTGCCGATGCTGAATGTGAACACGCCGTCATATTTGTCGTCCCCCGGTTCTTTTACCACAAAGTTGTAAGCATTGCCTGTGTGATCGACCGTGCCCGTAAAGGGCCTGAAGTTCCCTGCATCAATACTGTGGCCATTTACCTGGTTGCCGTTGATGGCGTCAATGGATATGTTTATCTTGTTAGCGTCGCTCCATTCCGAATCGCCATCGAAGCGGTCAGTATCCACAGCGGAGCCAGCCCTAAACGCTCCTACCCAATAACCGGTAAGGTCCTTTTCATCTTTTATCACTTTGTTTGCAGTGACAACTGGCACCGGAATTTTGCTTTTCACATTGATCGTCGTTGTCGCCTGTGCTGATTCGCTGGTGCTGTTTTTGATCATACTGTCGCCGCAGCCCTGCAGGTAAATTAACGATACAAGGCAGCAAAATTGCAATAGTGGTTTCATTGTCGATACATCTAGGATTGAATATACATTGAATAACTTAAGGAACTGAAAATAATTGTATAGGGTTGAAAATAAGGGAGGTTCCTAACACCTTGAATCTAAAGGGTAATAACTTTACAACATGTTACCCTGGGGGCGAAACCATTTCGCCCCTTACAAATGGGCAGCCTTTTACACCTTGTTACAACCCTTACGGGTACCATCACAAACAATTCTTCCCGACTTTACTGACTTTTCGGACTTTCGGACTAACTTTGCACCCTCGTAAATGAAGTTCACACTCACAGCACAGGATCCTCACTCAAAAGCCCGCGCGGGCGAAATTATTACCGACCACGGCGCCATACAAACCCCTATTTTTATGCCGGTGGGTACTGCAGGCACGGTAAAGGCCGTTCACCAGCGCGAACTGGCTGACGATATTAAAGCGCAGATCATCCTTGGCAATACCTACCATTTATACCTGCGCCCCGGGCTGGATACACTGGAAAAAGCCGGTGGCCTGCATAAATTTAACGGCTGGTACGGCCCTATTTTAACCGATAGCGGCGGCTACCAGGTATATTCGCTTACCGAAGTACGGAAAATAAAAGAGGAAGGTGTTACTTTTCGCTCGCATATCGACGGCTCCAGACACCTGTTCACGCCCGAGAATGTGATGGACATACAGCGCATCATTGGTGCGGACATCATTATGGCTTTTGACGAGTGCACGCCCTACCCCTGCGAGTACAATTATGCACGCAAGTCGATTGATATGACGCACCGCTGGCTGAAACGCTGCTGCGACCGCTTTGACAGCACCGAACCGAAATATGGCTATGGTCAAACTTTGTTCCCGATTGTGCAGGGTTCGGTGTATAAGGATTTGCGGATAAAATCGGCGGAAACCATCGCTTCCTTTGAGCGCGAGGGCAATGCCATCGGTGGACTTTCTGTCGGAGAGCCTGCTGAAGAGATGTACGCGATGACAGAAATTGTGTGCAATATATTACCGGAGCAAAAACCGCGTTATTTGATGGGCGTAGGTACACCTGTTAATATTTTGGAAAATATTGCGTTAGGAATTGATATGTTTGACTGTGTAATGCCAACGCGCAATGCCCGTAACGGCATGTTGTTTACCAAAAACGGCATCATAAACATCAAAAACGAGAAGTGGAAGAACGATTTTTCGCCCATCGAGGCGGACAGCGATTTGTTTGCCGACAAGGCCTATACCAAAGCCTACCTGCGGCATTTGGTACACTCGGGCGAAATACTGGGCGCGCAGGTAGCCACGCTGCACAACCTGCATTTTTATTTGTGGCTGGTAACCGAGGCGCGTAACAAAATTATAGCCGGCGAATTTTATAACTGGAAAAATATCATGGTGAACCGTTTGGGCCAGCGACTATAAATGAGAACCTTTTTGCATAAATATCTCACGGTTATTGACCGGTATATCATCAAGAAATACCTGGGTACTTTTGCGTTTACGCTCGGTATTTTTTTGGTGGTGACGGTGATCTTCGATATCTCTGAGCACCTGGATAACTTCCTTAAATACCACTCAACGCTGCACGAAATTGTATTTGAATATTATGCCGGGTTTATCCCTTTTTATCTCAATTTGCTATCGCCGCTGATCAACTTTTTGGCGGTAATTTACTTTACGGCCAAAATGGCCAACCAAACAGAGATTGTGCCGATACTAACCAGTAAGGCCAGTTTTAACCGCTTTTTACGACCCTATTTTATTTGCGCCACGCTCATTTTTACGGTTTCGTTTTGCGCCAATGTGTTCCTGATCCCTTATACCAACCGGTTAAAGATCACTTTCGAAAATTCGCATTCCTTTAATGCCGACGACCCGACGAAAAGCGAAGTACATATCCAACTGGATAAACGGACGTTTGTGTATGTGCAGTCCTACGACCCTACTGTACACATGGGTTACCAATTTGTTATGGAGAAGTTTGACGGTGACCAGTTAAAGGAAAAATTAGTAGCCAATACCATCTCGTACGACTCGTTAAAACGCGTGTGGACGATTCGCGATTATTCCGATAAGTTTATCAACGGCCTTCACGAAAAAATGATTAATGGCATGGGCAAAAAAAAGGATACGATTCTGGATATGCGGCCTACTGATTTTGTGCAGGTAGATAACCAGTTTACGGCCATGCCGACCCGTGACCTGAGCCGGGACATTGAAAAAGAAAAACTGCGCGGTACGGGCGCTTTAAAGGAGATGCGCTACGACTATTACCAGCGCTTTATCTACGCCCTGTCTGCCTATGTGCTTACGCTGATCGGCGTTTCCATATCTTCACGCAAAGTGCGCGGAGGGATAGGTCTGCCCCTTGGGGTGGGCATCGGCCTTTGCTTTTTATATATCGTGGTCGACCGTTTCGCTTTCGTTTTTGCAGTAAAAGGCGAAACACCGCCGCTTATGGCTGTGTGCATCCCGGCCACTATCTTTGGGCTTATCGGCTATTACTTACTCATAAAAGCGCCTAAATAATGAACCAGGAAAATGCACGGCCGGGGCTAAATAAAAATCTGTTGCTGCTGCATTTTACGGTAATCATCTGGGGTTTTACCGGTACGCTTGGTAAGCTGATTAGCATAGCCGCAGTAAGCTTGGTATGGTACCGCGTGTTGATCGCATCGGCCTCGTTACTGCTCTACTTTCTACTCAGCAAGACTAAATTCAGGGTAAGCCGCGAGTATCTTATTAAGTTTATCTTGAACGGGGCGCTGGTGGGTGCCCATTGGATATTATTCTTCGCCTCTATTAAATTATCGACCGTTGCAGTGACGCTGGTATGCCTGTCATCCATCACTTTGTTCACCGCAATTTTTGAGCCCATTATCAATAAAAAGCAAATATCCAGACTTGAGATCCTTGCCGGTATTTTGATCATCACTGGCATTGTGATGATCTTCAAATTCGAAACACAATACACTAAGGGTATCATTACAGGGCTGGCCAGCGCCCTTTGCGGAAGCCTTTTTGCCATCATCAATTCAAAACTGGTGAAGAATAACCAGGCTCCGGTTATCGCATTTTACGAGCTTTCGGGTGCTTATTTTTGGATAACCATTTACCTTATAATTACAGCCGGCTTCAACAAAGCGATGGTGCCGACTGCTACCGATATAGGCTACCTGGTGCTCCTCGGTACGGTATGTACCTCGGTGGCTTATGTTGCCGGGGTGTACGTTATGCGCGAGCTTTCCGCCTTCCGCGTGGCCCTCATCACGAACCTTGAGCCCGTTTATGGCATCATCATCGCGTTCTTTTTCTTTGGTGATCTCAACAAAATGACGCCTGGTTTCTGGGCAGGAGCGGTGGTTATTTTATCGACTATACTGTTATATCCGGTCACCCAAAAACAAATTGCCCGGCGAAGATCGCGGCGGGCAAACTCAATTTGATAGTCCGCTAAGCTAAAAAACTACGCCAATATAACGTAGGTTTCCCATATGCTTCTCCATACATTTCATCAATTTCTGCCCCGGTAGGGGATAAGCGACGACCCGCTTAATTCGCATTTTTAAGGCCCTTACAGCCATTCTGTTTTCTGGTGGTACCAAATGATGCTAACGAGAATTATCGTACGATGTGCGCCATTTCGGGTAGCGATCAAAAGTGTATTGAAACGGGAAAAGCGAAATATTCAAAATCCTTAAAAATTCAACGAATAGCGGGCGTGCTTGATGGTGATATTTTTCTTTTGACGATTAGACACATTAAATATAAGATACTATTAATCAAACAATAACAATCCATATTCAAAGTAAAACTTCAGTGTTGTAAATACTTTTAAAAATTAAAATACCAATATTTTTAGCACGCCTTTCTATTGTGGCCATAATTTAATTTTATATAATTATAAATCAATAATTTAAGTGGTAAACATTAAAGTTTATATTCATGTTGTCAATTTTTTCATAAATGGACTGGGATAGTGTGATGAAGTGGCTGATTGTTACGAAAGTCATTTTTCCACAAATTCAGCAACTCGTATACAAAATCAATTTACTGGAGAAAAATAACGCGAATTTTCAGACTGAAATTTACTGCCTGAACGCTGCGGGTCGGGGCAACCTAAATTTACTTTTTAGGTTTTCAATAATAACTCGCAAGATGAAAACAAGCACCGAAGGAAATGCACTGTAGCAAACCACACTGTTAACACGTCCGGATACTCACCCCCTATCTTGTACACCGATGCGGTTGCATATTGATCGCTTTTTTGCCGACAGAAATTTGACATGTTTTTTCAGCATGTTTTTACAGTCTCATTTTTTGACATAGCCTAAATTTTTATTCATCACATAAAAAGCGGATATTGGTTCAACTCTTAAACTTACAGGTCATGCGTATCAAAACCATCGTTATTGTACTGGTCACAATTTTGCTCACAACCATCATCATGCAAAACACCGGCACAATGGGCTTCCAGATTTTGTGGATGCACTTTTATATCTCCAAACTTTTTGTAATGCTGTTTGTAGCAATTGTAGCTTTCGTATTGGGATGGCTGCTGGGCCGCCCGAAAAGACGTTTCAAACTAGGCGAGACGCCCAGCGGAGTCGATGGTGACCGTGATCACCCCGATACACTAAGCGAGGAGGACAGGGACTATATTCACTGAAACCATGAGCGACAAAATTGGATTTATTGGCCTCGGGCACATGGGTATGCCGATGGCCAAAAACCTGCTTTCGGCAGGTTACCATTTACAGGTTTACAACCGCACATTGTCAAAAGTCGATGAGCTAGGCCAGGACGTCACCAAATGCAAAACACCCGCCGAAGCCGCCGCTGGCGTGGTTGCCGTGATCACGATGTTATCGGAAGATGAGGTGGTAAAAGAGACCGTTTTGGGTGAGGATGGCATTTTGAAAACGCTGCCCAAAGGCGCCCTTCACATTTCGATGAGCACCATCTCCCCTAATGTCGCCCAGTTGCTTTCAGGCAAACACGAGGATGCGGGCAGCCGCTACCTGGCAGCGCCGGTATTTGGCAGACCCGAAGCAGCTGCAGCAAAAAAATTATGGATCTGTGTCTCGGGCGATCAGTCGTCAAAGGATAAAGCAAAACCCATCCTGGAAAATCTGGGCCAGGGTATAATTGATTTTGGCGAAAGTGCCGGTGGCGCCAATGTGGTGAAGATTACCGGCAACTTTATGATCATGGCTTCGCTGGAGATGATGGCCGAGGCTTATACCCTAGCCGAAAAAAATGGTCTTGATCGCGCAAAGGTTTCGGAATTTTTTGGGTCTACCATATTTAACGCGCCCATTTTTCAAAACTATGGCAAGGCTATCGCCAACAAACAATACCAACCTGTGGGTTTTAAATCCAAATTGGGCTATAAGGATGCCCGCCTGGCATTTAAACTGTCGCAGCAAAGTGAAACTCCCATGCCTATGGTAACAGCCGTACATCACCGCTTATTAACGGCTATAGCCAAGGGCTGGGGCGATACCGATTGGGCTGAAGGGATTGGGCGCGGGGTGAGCGAAGATGCTGGAACATGATTTCGGATTTCGGATTTTCGATTTCGGATTTAGCGAAAATTTACGAATTGCTAGTTGACTATCGCTTTGGGAAAATCTGAGGTTTATAAAACAGACCTGTCAAAATCGCTTTACGAAATCATAGGTGCGAAATTCTAAAAAATAAATAAATCCGAAATCGAACACCCGAAATCCGAAATTCTTAAATCAGGTTTCTCCTCAAATATCCCAAACACCGAAGCTCCGCTCCCACTCATACTGGCATAAATGGCGCCGGCCTGGTAAAGTGCTGCCTTCACTCCTCTTATTGTAGGGTGATTTTTAAACACCGATTCCTCAAAGTCATTTTTTATGTGATTTTTCCATTCGGAAACCGGCAATTGAATTAACTCTCTCAGCGACCGTTCCGGAACAGAAGGCCTTACGCCACGGTAAGCCTCACCAGTCGAAACATGCACAGGCGGCATCACCAAAGCAATTTTGTATTTAGAAAGATGGAGGTCGATCAGTTCCATCTCGTCCCCTATCCCCATCGCAAAAACAGGTTTGTTTTTGATGAAGAAAGCACAATCTGCGCCTAATACCCGGGCATAACCGATCATTTGCTCGTCCGACAGTCCGAGCGTGAACTTTTCATTTAATAAACGGATAAAAAATGCAGCGTCTGCCGATCCGCCGCCCAGTCCCGCGCCTATCGGGATATGTTTATACAGGAATATCTTCACCGGCGGCAGATCGAAATCTTTTTTCAGCAAATGATAACCTTTTACACACAAGTTATCCTCCATCCTTCCGGGTATCTCCAGCCCAGCCGACTCAAAGCTCAACTCATCAGCTTCAATAACCTCAAGTACATCATTAATCTTTATAGGATAGAAGATCGTCTCCAGATTGTGGTAACCATCTTCGCGGCGATTGATAACGTTTAGTCCTATATTGATTTTTGCGTTTGGGAAAATGATCATAAAATGATTAACACGGCCGGTATTTTTGAACAACCGTAGGATACCAAAAATAGATTATTTTTATTTGCATTTATTATGGCAAAACGTTGTGGCGGTTGACACAACCATTACAACGTTTACAACTACTCCAACTAAAATGAAGCAATATCTCGACCTGATGGACCATGTGATGAAGAACGGCGCGCAAAAGCACGATCGTACGGGCACTGGTACGCTCAGCGTGTTTGGCTACCAGATGCGTTTTAACCTGAAGGACGGCTTCCCGATGGTCACCACCAAAAAACTGCATTTAAAATCGATCGTTCACGAGCTAATATGGTTCCTGACGGGAGATACCAATATTAAATATCTTAAGGATAATGGTGTGCGCATCTGGGACGAATGGGCCGATCCTGATGGCAACCTGGGCCCTGTATACGGCTACCAGTGGCGCTCGTGGCCAAAACCTGATGGCGGGCATATCGACCAGATCACCCAGGTGGTTAACCAGCTCAAGAACAATCCGGATTCCCGCCGCATTATTGTTTCAGCCTGGAATGTAGCGGATGTTAACCAGATGGCGCTTCCCCCCTGCCATAGCCTGTTCCAATTTTATGTAGAACCCGCAGATGCTAAAAAAGGTGAAACAAAGGGGAAATTGTCGTGCCAGTTATACCAGCGCAGCGCGGACATATTTTTGGGTGTGCCTTTTAATATTGCTTCGTACGCCTTGCTCACCATGATGATGGCGCAGGTTTGTGATCTGGATTGCGGCGATTTCGTCCACACCTTTGGCGATGCCCACTTGTACAACAACCACCTTGAGCAGGCGGCGCTGCAGTTAACCCGCGAACCCCGTCCGTTGCCAACAATGACCATTAACCCCCATGTGAAGGATATCTTCGGTTTTAAGTTTGAGGACTTTACGCTGGAGAACTATGATCCATGGCCGCATATTAAGGCAGCTGTGGCGGTTTGATAATCTTTTGCAATTTTGTAATTTTGTAGTATGACAGCACTACAATTAAGAACAGAGATTAAGAAAGCGGTCGATAAAATACCCGAATCTTTATTAACAGATTTGCTGGAACATATTCATGAACTGGAACAACAACCTAAGGACAAAGCGGAACTAATCGAATTTTTGAAACAATCGGTAGTAGAGGATCGGGAATTGCTCCAAAAACTCGCTGAATGATAAGTATATCTTTCGCTGAATTAATCCACGAAATATCGATTGAAGAATTTGGGGGACTCAATGGCATTAGGGATGCCGGTTCATTAGACTCAGCATTGAACAGGCCTTTTGCCACGTTCGATTCAATTGATTTGTATCCTACGCCTATCGAAAAAGCTGCTGCGTTATTGGAAAGTGTTATCATAAATCATCCATTTTTCGACGGCAATAAACGGACGGCTTACTTATTGATGAAATATTTGCTATTCAAGAACGGAATTTTGTTGGAGGCAAGTAATATTGAAAAATATGAGATGGTTATCAGAGCAAGTAGAGGTGAAATTGGTTTCGAGGAAATTAAATACTGGCTTTTGTCGCACACTAAAAATAAATAATCGTCCATGATCGTCTCCCAAATAGCAGCCATGTCAGAAAACCATGTGATTGGTAAAAACAACCAGTTACTGTGGCATATGCCCGAGGACCTGAAGCATTTTAAAAATACGACTTCGGGGCATACCGTTATTATGGGTCGTAAAACGTTCGATTCGGTTGGCAAGCCGCTTCCCCGGCGCAGAAACATTGTTATCACCCGAAAACAAATCGCTATTGAAGGCTGCGAAGTGGTGAATTCCATCGAAGCCGCGCTTGCTTTATGTGCAGGCGAAGACGAGGTGTTTATCGTAGGCGGCGCCGAGATATATAAACAGTCGCTGCATCTTACCGATCGCATTTATTTAACTATCATTCATCATCATTTTGAAGGCGACAGCTTTTTCCCTGCGATCAGCCAAAATGAATGGAAAGAAGTTTCACACGAAAATCACCCCGCCGACGATAAAAACGCGTTCCCCTATTCCTTTATAACTTATGAACGTGCTTAATTAAAACGTGAACTGCTCAACTTCAACAGTATTTGCATTAAAAAAAACGCGCCAAAACTTTCTTAACCAACCACTTAACGAAACTCTGATCACGGACTTCTAACCTCTAAACAAAAAAATTTCATGCTTACGAATTTTTATTAGATTTGCCGTCTTATTTAAAATGCTTATAAACTAATTAATTACATATTTTGATTCAAAATGCAAGGTAAAGGGGTTGTTAAATTTTTCGCTGCACTGCTGGCGCTCGTGTGTTTATACGAGCTTTCGTTTACTTGGGTAGCCCATAAAGTTAAGGATGAAGCGAAGGTATATGCTAAGGGTGATACAATAAAAGAAAAGGCGTACCTGGATTCGATGGCTACACAGCCGGTATACCCGATATTTCGGCACAACTATCAATACGTAAAACAAAGAGAACTTGCATTGGGTCTCGACCTTGAAGGTGGTATGAGCGTAACCATGCAGATATCGCTGAATGAGTTGGTGCGCAAATTATCCAACGACAATACAGACGTAGTATTTAACCAGGCTTTACAGGCAGCCACCAGGGACCAGTTGAAGAGCCAGACAGACTACATTACTTTGTTTGTTAGTGAATATGAGAAACTGAACCCTGAAGGCAAGCTAGCCACCATCTTTTCAACAAAAGATAACCAGGACCGCTTAAAATTTAACGCTTCAAACAGCGAAGTTGAAGCCTACTTGCATGACCTGGCCGAATCTGCCATCAAACAATCTTTCACTATCCTGAATACCCGTATCGACCAGTTCCATGTTGCTAATGCTAACATCCAACTACAAAGCGGAACCGATCGCATATTAATTGAATTACCGGGCGTTAAGGAGCCTGATCGCGTGCGCAAGCTTTTATCGGGTACTGCCAAGCTTGAGTTTTACAAAACTTACGACAATCGCCAGGTTGTTCAATTGCTCGGCAGTATTAACACTTTACTGGCTGCCAAACTTAAAGCTGCAAGTAAAGATACCGCGAAAACCACTGCAAAGGTGCCGTCAGCAAAAACCGATACTGTAAAGCCGAAAAGTGGCGCGTTGGCGTTGCTTAACAAAGCACAAAACAGCAGCGGCAAACCAGCGCCAGCAAGTGCCGATACCGGGAAGGCTAAAGGCGCATTGGCGCTGTTAAACAAAGTTCAAAAAGGTGCTGCAAACGACACCTCGGCTTTAAGCAAAAAAAATGGCATCAGCGCAGAACCTTTGTTTGATGTATTAAGGCCCGCACTTTACCGCGGCCAGGACAATCAAGTTCAACCGATGTCGGGGCCTGTAGTAGGACAATCGCTTGTTAAGGACACGGCGAAGGTTAACCAATATTTACGCAGCCCTGAAGTTAAGGCTACCCTGCCGCAAAACATAAAATTCCTTTGGTCGGTAAAAGCCACCAAAGATAAAACGTTCGAGCTGTATGCCATGAAACTAACCGGCGCCAACAACGGAGCAGTGTTAATCGGCGATGTGGTAACCGATGCGGTAAGCGACGTGGACCAGCAAAAAGGCAGCTGGGAAGTACGGATGACCATGAGCTCGGACGGCGCAGAAAAATGGCGCAGCGTCACTGCCGAGGCCGCAGCTGATCCAAACAATAAACAATCGATCGCCATTGTGTTGGATGATAACGTATACTCTGCCCCTGTTGTTGAAAATGAAATCGCCGGTGGTGTTTCATCGATTTCGGGCACCTTTACACAGGATGAATCGAAGGATTTGGCTAACGTGCTTAAAGCCGGCCGCCTGCCGGCTCCTGCCCACATCGTGGCCGAGTCAGTTGTAGGGCCTTCGCTGGGCCAGGAGGCTATCCATGCAGGTTTAATATCAAACATAGTTGGGATACTGGTGGTGATGATCTTCATGATCGCCTACTATAACCGTGCAGGTACCGTTGCAGTGGTGGCGGTAATTATCAATATATTCTTTTTAATGGGCGTACTAACGAGCCTTGGCGCTGTATTGACTATGCCGGGTGTGGCTGGTATCGTGCTGACGTTCGGTATATCGGTGGACGCAAACGTGCTTATTTATGAACGGGTGCGAGAGGAGCTGGCACTGGGCAAATCATTGCGTATATCATTAAACGACGGCTTTAAACACGCGCTGTCATCAATTCTCGACTCAAACATCAGTACATTCCTTACCGGTTTGATCCTGTTTGTGTTTGGAACAGGCCCGATCCAGGGTTTTGCCATTACACTGATGATCGGTATCGTAACTTCATTGTTCTGTTCGTTGCTGATCTCAAGGATCATCCTCGAGTGGTTGATCGGCAAAGGATGGGATGTCAAATTTTCCAATCCATGGAGTTCTCATACCTTTAAAAATGCAAACTATGCATTTGTAAAAAACCGCTTTAAATATTATATCTTCTCGGGTACCTTTATCGTTGCGGGCTTAATATCCATGGCTACCCAGGGCTTCAACTATGGAGTTGATTTTGTCGGTGGACGTACTTACGTGGTCCGGTTTGACAATAAAAATGTAGGCGTGGAGGACGTGCGAAATATCATATCAAAGACACCATTTGGCGAGGGTAGCGAGATCAAAACCTTTGGAAATGATGTAAGTATCACCACCAAATATTTAATCAATGACGGAGCGGATAATACGGACGCGAGGGTACAGTCCGAATTGATCAGGTTGATGGATTCGACCCCTGCAACGCATATCACCCCGGCCAGCATAAGGGACTACCAAAAAGTTAACCCGACGATAGCCATTGGCTTGAAAAAGTCGGCTGCGTTAACGGTTATTTTTGCAATTATTATCATCTCCAGCTATATCTTCATTCGCTTCCGCAAATGGCAGTTCAGCCTTGGGGCGATGGTGGCCACCGCGCATGATGCGTTGATGGTATTGGCTTTTTTCTCCTTATTTAAGGATGTACTGCCATTCTCGCTGGATATCGACCAGTCGTTCATTGCGGCGATATTGACGGTAATCGGTTACTCCATTAACGACACGGTGGTGGTATTTGACCGTATCCGCGAATTCCTTAACCTGCACCATGCTAAAACGGACGACCCTAAAGAGGTTATCAATAATGCCATCAACAATACGTTAAGCCGGACCATTATTACAGCTCTGACAGTGTTATTAATATTACTGGTGCTGTTTATATTCGGCGGTGATGTTATCCGCGGCTTCTCCTTCGCATTGCTGATCGGGGTATGTTTCGGTACATATTCGTCCATTTGCGTAGCTACGCCGGTGATCATCGACTTTGGGAAGAAAGACCTGAGATAAAAAGTCATTTGTTATATAAACAACAAGGCCCCGAAATAACTTTCGGGGCCTTGTTGTTTATAAGTATGTCAGCAAATTTCAGTTTCTCGCAGGGAAAATGCCCTGCAGCGCAATTACAAAAGTAATGCATTCATATGGCTGTATATTGGGATGAGGTTGGTCCCCGCCTGGGGAGCTAATTGTGCCTGCGTTAAAAACAGCGCCATTAGGAACATTGGTTGTATACGTTTTCAGCTGCGTGGCATTCGGCCCCGAACCGGTTAGCGGGCTTGCTGCAAAAAAGGCGCCATTAAAATTTCCGGTGTTGGGTCCGCCATTATTTCCATTAACAGTATGGTTGTGCGCCGGCGTTTGGCTGGGAAGCAGGGTAACATTTTCTGTGCCGCCATTTTGCCCTATATTATAAGATGAAAGGCCGGGCCCCTGTCCCCAATGCATAGAACACGACCGCGGAGATCGGGAAGACCAAATGTTTGCTGACCATCGCCGCCGAAATTTGTTCCCAGCAATAAAAACAACGCCGTGTTTTGATTAATTGGCAATAATTGCCCGTTGCAAAAAGCAAATCCACGAGGGGCAAAATTCCACGCTCCCATAGAAATTTCACCTAAGTACGCTTGCCCCTTAGTGTTTAATATTTAAGTTTTAAATGATAGATTTATTTTTTATACTAATATAAAATACTTTTTTTGACATTCCGGGCGAATATATTAACTGTGAGAATTTCGCGTCCATAATAACAAACAAATTGACGGCTGTTATGTCCATTAAACGCTTTTGGATGCAAGCGGCATCCTGGATCATCACCGTGATATTGGGCTTATGTTTTAAAACACCAAAATTTACATGGCAGTTGCATAATATTTACATAGTGGTTGCATAAATCCGGCGTGTGCTCACACTTTTTAAATTACCTTGTGTTGTTTTAAAAGCGAATTCTTAAAGCGGATAAACCATGGCATCAAAAGACCATTCAAAATTTTCAAAAGTTGTTATTGTCGGTGGCGGCTTCGGCGGCTTGCAGGTGGCTAAAAAGTTAGAAGATGAGCCGGTGGACATTTTAATGATCGACAAACACAACTATCATACTTTTCAGCCGCTGCTGTACCAGGTGGCAACCGGCAGCCTTGAGCCCGACTCCATAGGTTTTTCATTGCGTAAAAACTTCGCCGGCCAAAAAAACTTCCGCTTCCGGAATGCTGAGGTAAGCAAAGTAAATCCTGAAAAAAACACCATCGACACGACGATCGGCGAGATAGCTTATGATTACCTGGTAATAGCAACAGGCTCAACCACCAATTTTTTCGGCAATAAGGATGTTGAGCACTATGCCATGCCAATGAAATCGATACCCGAAGCACTTAACCTGCGCTCGCTTATCCTTCAGAATATAGAAGAAGCTGTATTAAAAACTACCCGTCAGGAAAGGGAACCCTATCTCAATTTCGTTTTGGTTGGCGCAGGGCCAACGGGCGTAGAACTTGCCGGCGCATTGGCCGAACTTAGGAACCACATCCTCACCTGCGATTACCCCGAGCTTGAAAAAGACCACATGAAGGTTTACCTGGTCGACTTCCAGGACAGGGTTTTAGGGGCTATGTCCGAAGAAGCATCCCGTGGCGCAGCTAAATTTTTAAAAAGCATGGGTGTCGAGGTCTTTACCGGCGTAAAAGTGGAAAGCTATGACGGTGTGGCTATAAAATTTGAAGACGGTAAGACTATCATAACAAAAAACGTGATCTGGTCGGCAGGTGTGATGGGTGTGGTGCCTGATGGCATTTCAAAAGAATTGGTGATGCGTGGTAACCGCATAAAAACCGACAGCGTTTGTCGCATCGTCGGTTATTCAAATATTTTTGCGATAGGTGATGTGGCGGCGATGATCACCGATGAAACACCAAAGGGTCACCCTGGCGTGGCCCAGGTTGCTATTCAAATGGGTAATCATACAGCTAAAACAATTGTACAGCTGATCAACAGCGAGCCTACCGTGCCTTTCAAGTATTTTGACAAAGGCTCGCTGGCTACTATCGGCCGCAATAAAGCAGTTGCTGACTTGGGGAAATTGAAATTCCAAGGATTTTTTGCGTGGATGATTTGGATGTTTGTGCACCTGATCTCACTGCTCGGGTTCCGTAACAAACTGGTAGTTTTTATCAATTGGGTGGGCAGTTACTTGACCTATAACGGCGGCGCAAGGCTGATCATCAGGCGGTTTGTTCCAGAGGCCGTGCCAGAAAAAACCGCCCACCTGGCAAAGACGGACTGAAGTGCCTTTCCGGCTTTATTTTTAATTGTCAATTGTAGTAAATAATCTGGAAAAAAATAGCGTTTTGCCCCTATATTCGCTTAACGATACTCACCAATGAAAATTTTTATACTATTTACCGGGCTTGCTATTTTGACGCTGGGTGCCAAGGTAGCGACCGCCCAGGCCCCGAAAAACAGTGCTGACGCTACAGCTTACGAGCATCCTGACTCCATAAAACTAACCATTGAGGGTAATCATGCTTATTATCAAAAAGTAGTAAAGGTAGACAGTATCCCCGAGGGGTTGATCTACCTGCATGCCATCCAGTTTATGGCCGCCAAAAACTTTCAGCAAAATTATGGTTACCAGCAGGAAGGCAAGCTGATATTTACCACTTCGCAGGATTTGAATATCAACCTGGTATACATCGGCGACGAGAATGATACGGTGAACCCGTACAACGCCCAGTTTTCAATCATCCTCGATCTTAAAAATGGCCGGTACCGTTATACCATCAATAACGTAGTATTTTTCTTCCCCACGGAAAGCGGCAATAAACGGGAAACACTGTACGATATTTATTTAAAAGCCTCAGCCAATGGCGAATCCCGCCGCATGGAAAAGGTTTATAAGTCGATCATCGATTCTTTCGAAAGATACGCTGCCGGTTTGGTGACCGAACTGCGCGAAGCTGTCGAGCAAAAATTGAGCATTTACAACTCGAAATTTTAAACAACGGTACGTTGCAATGCAGTCCGATATTAAGATCACCGAATGCCCAAGGGACGCCATGCAGGGATTACACCCATTCGTCCCTACAGACCTAAAGGCGGCTTACATTAACCTGCTGCTGGGAGTAGGCTTTGATACGATTGATTTTGGAAGTTTTGTATCGTCAAAAGCTATTCCCCAAATGCGCGATACCGCGGAAGTGGTGCAAAAGCTCGCCTTGAACGATACAAAATCAAAACTGCTGGCCATTATCGCCAATTATCGCGGCGCCGAAGAAGCGGCCAGGCACGAGGAAATCACTTACCTGGGTTTTCCCTTTTCGATATCTGAAACCTTCCAGCAGCGCAATACAAATTCAGGCATCAACGAATCTTTCGAAACGGTAAAACGTATCCAGGAACTGTGCAAAACAAAAAATAAAAGACTCCGCATTTACCTGTCGATGGGATTTGGAAATCCCTATGGCGATGAATGGAGCGTCGATATCCTGGATAAATGGGCAGGAGAAATGATTGACTTAAGTATTGAAGACATCTATTTAGCAGATACGATTGGCATTGCAACACCGAGGCAGATCACCCAAATTTTAAATGAGCTAACCACATCCGCAAAAATAAACTTCGGGATGCACCTGCACTCGACGCCTGATACCTGGCTCGAAAAGATAGAAGCGGCTTGTAAGGGAGGCTGTCGACAATTTGATTCAGCACTAAAAGGTTATGGCGGCTGCCCGATGGCTAAAGACGAGTTGACAGGCAATATTGCTACCGAAAACCTAATTGGCTACCTGCAATCGCAAAATGAGTTCCTGGGGCTTAATTTGGATAAACTGAGGGAAGCAATGGATTTCTCGGTTAGGATTTTTGGGTGAAAAAGTCCTACTCAGGCGTACATCAATTTACCTTTTGGCGAAGGTACAACTCTGCCCAGTTCAAGGGCTGTTTGAATCCATTGCTCAATAACGGCCTCAACATTTACCAAAGCCTCCTGGTAATTCGCGCCATCAGCCATGCATCCTGCCAGCTCTGGAACTTCAGCAATTATAGCTTTGTCTTCCTTGCTCCAGTACATGATTATTTGGTACCTGTGTTGCATTTTGTCTGAATAATAAATCGTTGCAAAATCCGAAATCGAACATCCGAAATCAGAAATCACTTCCTTACCATTTTGAAATGCCTTATCCCTGCTTCCTCAAACTCAGGCCCGATCTTTTCAAAATTAAACTTTTCGTAAAGCGGAATGGCATCCAGCTGGGCATGCATGTAAACATAATTGGCGTCTGCGGGCAAGTCAGCTAAAACAGTTCTTACCAGCTCCTGCCCTACGCCCTTGCCCCTGAATTTCTTCAATACCGCAAAGCGTTCCAGCTTATAGCCTTTGTCTGTTTTACGCCAGCGGCAGGCACCACCGGGTTCGCCGTCAATAGTCGCCAAAAAATGATTGGATTCATCCTCAAATTCCCATTCCAGTTCAGGCGGGCAATTTTGTTCGCCCACAAAAACCTCGCGGCGTATGGCAAATACTTTTTCCAGGTCGGCCGGATCAGTTACTTTTCGTACTTCGATTTTTGGGGACATTTTATTGAGGTAAAAGGCGAAAGGTAAAAGGCGAAAGGTTTTGGAAGAAGCGCATACTCCTGCCTTTTACCTTTCGCCTTTGACCTTTAACCTACAATTTATCGTTCACATCGATGCAATTCAAATCTTCGAATGCACCTTTTAATCGTTTAACAAAATTCTCTTCGCCTTTGCGCAGCCAAACACGCGGGTCGTAATATTTTTTGTTAGGGGAATCCTCACCATCCGGGCTGCCGATCTGGCTTTGCAGGTACGGTTCTTTTGATTTATAGTAATCCTTTATGCCTTCCCACAATGCCCACTGCATATCGGTATCGATATTCATCTTAATGGCGCCATAGGAGATCGCTTGACGAATTTCTTCCTGGGTAGAACCTGATCCGCCGTGGAATACAAAATTGATCGGTTTTTCTTCGCTCAGGCCGAATTTCTTTTTAACATATTCCTGCGAGTTATGCAAAATAACCGGCTGCAGCTTTACATTACCCGGTTTATATACGCCATGTACATTACCAAAGGCAGCAGCCACTGTGAAACGGTGACTAACTTTTGAAAGTTCCTCATAAGAGTACGCAACATCTTCAGGCTGCGTGTATAAACGTGAACTATCTACATCTGAGTTATCTACGCCGTCTTCTTCTCCACCGGTTACCCCTAGTTCAATTTCAAGCGTCATACCCATTTTGGCCATACGTGCCAGGTATTTGGCCGAAATTTCGATATTTTCGTGCAGCGGCTCTTCGGAAAGATCGAGCATGTGCGAGGAGAACAGGGGTTTGCCTGTTTCTGCAAAAAACTTCTCGCCATAATCCAGCAAGCCGTCTATCCAGGGCAAAAACTTCATCGCAGCATGATCGGTGTGCAGTATAACCGCAACGCCATAATGCTCAGCCAGCAAATGCACGTGTTTAGCAGCCGAAACGGCGCCAAGGATGCAGGCCTGCAGTTTTGAATTATCAAGCGACTTGCCCGCGTAAAAAGCGGCCCCTCCGTTTGATAATTGGATAATAACCGGCGAGTTTACCGCTTTTGCGGTTTCCATTACGCCATTTACAGTGTTTGTACCGGTAACGTTAACGGCAGGTAAAGCAAACTGGTGCTTTTTTGCGGCTTCGAACAACGCCTGTACCTGGTCGCCGTGCAATACGCCTTTGATATTTTTTAAGTCCATCTATTTTGAAATTGGCCTGCGAATTTAGGAATTTTTAAACTTTTTGACATACTATTAACAGAATTAGAAACTTGACGATTAAAGCACGATTATTTGCGTTTATCTTAAAAAACGATCAGCAAAGCGCCCAATTATTCCTATTTCGTTAAAATGATAGCCATTAAAAGTGCGCTAAGTTGCTTATGGCCTTTTAAATTAATGTGTATTTATTTTTAACATTCACTCAAATGTCAGGCCCGATGGCTCATATCTAAAATATTTCGTTTCTTTGTAGTCAATTTGAAAGACTTAGATTTAGATATGGCTTGGTTTAAACGGGAAATCAAAGGGATAATTACGACCACAGAAGAAAAGAAAGAGACGCCCGACGGGATCTGGAATAAATGCCCTGAATGTAAAAAACCTCTTCACTATTCCGAGCAAGTTGAAAATCAATACGTTTGCCACTATTGCGGCTACCACATGCGTGTTGGTTCAAAAGAATATTTCTCCATCCTGTTTGATAACAACGAGTTTACCGAAATGGATGCCAACCTTATATCGGGCGACCCGCTACATTTCGAGGATACCAAAAAATATGTTGACCGCTTAAAGGAAACGATCAAAAAAACCGGCCTTAAGGATGCCATTCGCTCGGCGCATGGCAAAATGAACGGACAGGAACTGGTTATCGCCTGTATGGATTTTAATTTTATCGGGGGGTCGATGGGATCAGTTGTGGGTGAAAAGATCGCCCGCTCTATCGATTACAGCATCGCGAATAAAGTGCCGTTCCTGATGATCTCCAAGTCCGGTGGCGCGCGCATGATGGAAGCGGCTTTTTCATTAATGCAAATGGCCAAAACATCAGCTAAACTGGCTTTACTGGCGCAGGCAAAAATACCCTATATCTCATTGCTGACCGACCCAACCACTGGCGGTGTAACTGCATCATACGCTATGTTAGGCGATATTAATATAGCCGAGCCCGGCTCGTTGATCGGTTTTGCCGGCCCAAGGGTTATCAAAGAAACAATTAAAAAAGACCTTCCCAAAGGTTTCCAAACTGCCGAGTTTGTTCAAGAGCACGGCTTCCTTGATTTTATAGTCGATAGACGGGAAATGAAGGAAAAGCTATCGTCTTTCTTAAAAATGATGGCTAGTTAACATTTGCGTTCAGCGATTAGAAAAGAAGATCATGTATTCCTCCTAATCTCTAATCTCCAATCACTGATCTCTACTTAAACACCCCTGCATTCACGCTGGTATCACCATCTTCCTGGTCGGAGTATTTGTTGAAATTCGGCCCCCTGTCCGGTTGCTTTTTTTCCTGACCTTTCTTCTTGTATTTATCAGAGCGTATATCATCACCGGTTTCGCCGGCAGTTGATTCGCTGATTTTCCGGTCAATATCTGTTTGAGACATTGGGTGCCCGGGATCGTTATTTATTTGATCTGTGCTTGCCATAACAATAAATATTTATTTTTCAAAATGCAGGTTTTGGTAAAAACAGGAAAAGGGCAGTCAAAACCACCCTTTCTTTTTTTAGAATGTTTTATCAACCTTCAGTACCAGGCTCGTGGCCGATCATCCGGCCAGTAGTGCGGCCCTGCCTGCGGCTAACAAAATCTGTTTTTGCATTACCCACTGATGGGAACTCGTGCGGTTGCGGAGGAGTCACATCCTCGCGTTCGCTGTAGGAGGTATCAGCGCCGCCCTGTTGCTGCTCCTGCTCTATTTGATTAGGATAACCGGACTTTTCCTGTTCCGATTGCTGCTTTTCCGGAATTTCGTTTGGACGATTATGTGCCGGCCGTTCCGGATTTCTCTTTGGATCTTCGCTATTCGATTTCATAGGTTTATTAATTTATAATTAATTAAACCATCAGAAATGATATTTTGTTTTACAAATTGTAAAACCGCGTGCAATTCTTAGTAAACGAGGGCAATCAGAACTTGTACACTTATGCGCTTACCAAACAAAGCTCGCGTACTTTGGCAACGGTGTAGTCGATTTCATCTTTGGTGTTATATTTCGAGAAAGAAAACCTCACTGATGGCCGCGACGGGTTGGCCCCAATGGCACCGAGCACATGGGAGCCAATATCGGTGCCTGAACTACAGGCGCTGCCGCCAGATGCAGAGATACCAGCAATATCCAGGTTAAATAAAAGCATGTCGGCCATTTCCATTTCCGGGAAAGATACGTTGAGCACAGTATATAAGCTTTTAGTGGGATCAGTTTCACCATTAAAGCCGATGCCGGGCACTTTTTCGATCAACTGGGCCATCATATACGACTTCAAGCCCTGTATATATTGCTGGTGCTGACCCATTTCCGCATAAGCAATTTCAAGCGCTTTTGCCAAACCAACGATACCATAAATATTTTCGGTACCGCCGCGCATATTACGCTCCTGTGCGCCGCCATAAATAAGCGGCTTTATTTTGATGCGGTGATTGACATTTAAAAAGCCCACACCTTTTGGCCCGTGCAGCTTATGCCCCGCGCAAACCAGAAAATGTGATTTCAGCTTGCTCAGGTCGTGCCTGTAGTGACCCATAGTCTGCACCGTATCGCAATGATAAATGGCGTTATAGGCCTCGCAAAGGTCGCCTACGCGCTCCATATCTGATAACGTACCTATCTCATTGTTGGCATGCATCAGCGATACAAAACTGCGGCTATTGTCTTTCAGCAAAGTTTCAAGGTGATCATAGTCGATATTGCCCTTTTCGTCCACGTCAACAAAGCTCAGTTTTATCACGCCGGCCTTTTCAAGTGCCTCCATAGTATGGATAACGGCATGGTGCTCCAGATGGCTGGTAATGGCATGGTTTATATTATGATCGATGATTCCGCACCGGATAGCGGTATTATCAGCTTCGGTACCGCTTGAAGTAAAAAAGATCTCAGCGGGTGAAGTATGCAGCAAGTTGGCGATTGTTTTACGCGACCGCTCAATCAAAGTCCTGGCCTCCCTGCCATGTCCGTGTATAGAGGATGGATTGCCATAAGTGCTTTCCATCACGGTGTACATTTGTTTTAAAACCTCAGGGTCAAGCGGTGTGGTGGCCGCATTATCTAAGTAAATACGCATATCGGTCAGTTAGTGAATTATTGAATTAGTGAGTTAGTGAATTAAAGGATTATTGGAAATCACTAATTCACTAACTCGCCAATTCACTAATTATTTAAGTATCTCTTTTATGTCAGCAATGATCTTGTTAGCCAGGTTATTGGCTATCGTTTCCGAGTTCCCCTCCGAATAAATACGAATAATGGGCTCGGTGTTTGATCGGCGCAAATGTACCCATTCTTTGTCAAATTCTATTTTCAGACCGTCAATGGTGCTGTGGGGCTGTTTTTTGTATTTCTCTTCTATCTTTTGCAGCAATCCGTCAATATCCATTTCGGGCGTCAGGGTGATCTTATTTTTCGAGATAAAATATCCCGGGTAAGTGCTTCTCAAAACAGAAACCGGCTTGCCGAACTTTGCCAGGTGAGTTAGAAACAAGGCAATACCTACAAGGGCATCACGGCCGTAGTGCAATTCGGGATAAATTACCCCTCCGTTACCTTCACCGCCAATTACGGCGCCCACCTCCTTCATTTTGTTTACCACGTTTACCTCTCCTACTGCTGCGCCAAAGTATTGGCATCCGGCTTTTTCGGTTACATCACGCAAAGCGCGGGTGGATGATAAATTGGATACGGTATCCCCTTTTGTATGCTTTAAAACATAGTCGGAAACGGCAACCAGCGTATATTCTTCGCCAAACATATTACCATCTTCGCAAACAAAACAAAGCCTGTCGACATCGGGGTCTACCGCGATACCCAGATCCGCCCTTTTATGCAGCACTTCCTTTGAAAGGGCGGTCAAATTCTCGGGCAAGGGCTCCGGGTTGTGCGGAAAGATACCGTCCGGTTCGCAAAACAATTCATGGATCGTGGTTACACCCAATGCCCTTAACAAGGCAGGTACAAAAATACCGCCGGTGGAGTTCACACAGTCAATCACGATCTTAAAATCCGCCTTAGTTATTGCGTCCACATCAACCAATGGCAAAGCCAGTATTTTATCAATGTGGTATTGCAGGTAGTTATTAGCACGATTAACCTCGCCCAGGTCGTTCACATCTGCGTATTTAAAATCGCTGTTCTCGGCAATTTCCAATACCTCTTTGCCATCAGCATCGCTGATAAACTCACCATCCGCATTAAGAAGCTTTAAGGCATTCCATTGTTTTGGATTATGGCTGGCAGTAAGGACGATGCCCCCTGCTGCCTTTTCAGCCGGCACGGCTACCTCAACGGTAGGTGTAGTTGAAAGACCCAGGTCTACCACGTCAATGCCTAATCCCTGCAGCGTACCTGTTACCAGGCTGTTCAGCATTTCTCCGGATATGCGCGCATCTCGGCCAAGTACTACTTTTTTGATCCCGGTTTTTTTAACCGCCCAGGCCCCGTAGGCCGAGGTAAATTTTACAATATCCAATGGGGTTAATCCGTCGCCCACTGCACCGCCGATGGTGCCCCTTATTCCCGAAATCGATTTTATTAATGTCAAAGTATAAACGTTTGCACTGCAAAAATAAAAATATTTAACCGAAGGAACGGGTCGCGAAGGCTTCTTTTTCTAATTTAAGTTTTTCACAATGCCATATAAACCATCGATTTAGTGGAATTATTTTGAATAAAAAACGCCATAAATTGGAAAATATAACCCATTAAGATACAACGAATAAACCCTATTTTTGCAGCTTCATATGGCAGGCATTCTGCTTGCCTTTTGTGATAAGGTTTAGGTTAAAGCCCCCAAGCTGCGAGAGTAAGGGGGCTTTTATTTTTAGCCTGTCGCTGAACTGTTCCGGGGCTGTAAAAATTGGTTATATTTGCTACTCAGCACCCAAAACACAATGCCTGATTTTCTTTTACAATTCGACCGGCATTTATTCCACTTTATTAACCACGACCTGGCAAACCCATTTTTTGATGCGGTGATGCCCTGGTTGCGTGACCGAAAAAATTGGATTCCGCTTTACATCATTATTATCGTTTTCAGCGTTTGGAAGTTTAGGAAAGCGGGGATAGTTATTATCGTTTTAATGGCGCTTACGGCAGGTTTTGCAGATTTTACAAGTGCGCACATTGCAAAGACACTGGTAAAACGGGCGCGCCCCTGCAATGATCAAGTTTTTTCAAAAACCGATATTGTCCGTGTAGACTGCGGAACGGGCTATAGTTTTCCCTCAACACACGCCACCGACCATTTTGCTATGGCTATATTCATCATCCTTGTTTGCTATAAAAAATGGCGCTGGATTTGGTTTTGGGGCATATTATGGGCCGGGCTCATTAGCTTTGCGCAGGTTTACGTGGGCGTGCACTACCCTATTGATGTTCTTTGCGGCGCGCTGTACGGCGTACTTGTCGGCTGGCTTTTTGCAAAGCTGTTTTGGTGGATAAATGCACGTTACCAGCTTAATTTTCAATAAAGTTTAAAATACCGGCATTCTGTATTATTTTACGGCAGCAATTTGATCTCGTGAAAAAGGCCCTTGTATTATTCCTTTCGTGTGTTACCATCCCGTTTTTACTGCGTGGCCAGCAAAAGAATAAAATTGCACATGAAGCATTTATGATCACCCGGATGGTGAGTAAATTTCATGTGGACCCCAAGTCGGTTGACACGAAGTTCTCATCGGAGGTCTTTTCTGCAATGTTGAACAACGCCGATCCGGACAGAATCTATTTTACACGGAATGATATTGATAGGCTTGGCGTTTTTAAGACCACGCTCAACAAAGAAATATTGCTCTCCAAAACCGACTACCTCGATCTCTTTACCGCTATCTATTCGGCGCGACTAAGAACAACCGACTCCCTGGTGGCTATTATCACACAAAAAAGTTTTGATTTCAATTTACCGGGAAAATTTACTGCTGTGGAAGACACGACGTTTGCACCATCGGTTGTGACGCTGCAGCAAAAACTGGTTAAAGTTATGAAGGCTGATGTGCTTGATGATTTGGTAGATGCCCGCCCGGTGAACTTTAAATCGCTGCCGCCGGCAAAACAGAAGTCCTGGGTTGACAGCGCCGAAGCCTCCCTCCGCAAAAAAGCGGCTTCATCCATGCGACGAAAGATTGCTGATATACTGCAAAATCCACGTGGAATAACCCAATATGTTGGCGACCTGTATTGTGAAACGATCGCCTCGTGCTTCGACCCGCATACTGAGTTTTTCCCGCCCGAAGAGAAGGAGAATTTTGAAGGATTATTGGGCAAACAACGTTTTGAATTTGGGTTTAAAATAAAAGGCGATAAAAGCGGTGGTGTGTTTATCGACAACCTGGAGCCGGGCAGCCCTGCGTTCCGCAGCGGAAGATTAAACAAGGGCGATAAATTTATCAGCGTACAATGGGAAGGTAAGGAAGCTATTGATGTAGCTGACATCTCCGTAGATGAATTTGGGAAATTGCTTAGCGAAAGCAACCATGCTGCGGCTCTGTTCACCGTTAAAAAAGCGGACGGCTCGCTGGTGAAGATATCCCTGCAAAAAGAGCAGGAAAGCAATAACGATGACGACAGGGTGAAAAGCTTTATCCTGAAAGGCGCAAATAAGATCGGTTATATTTACCTGCCTGTTTTTTATGAGGACTGGGATACCAAAAACCAGGGCCTTAACGGCTGCGCCAACGATGTTGGTCGCGAGATAATAAAGCTAAAAAAAGAAAACATCGACGGGCTTATCCTTGACATTCGTTATAATGGCGGCGGATCTGCTGATGAAGCAACCGAACTGGCCGGTATTTTTATTGATGCGGGGCCTGTACAACAGGAAAAAAGCCGGGATGCCAAAGTTTATACGCTGAAGGACATTAACCGGGGTACCATTTACGACGGTCCGCTGGTAATTTTGGTAAACGGCTATAGCGCTTCGGCATCCGAAATAGTGGCCGGCGCATTACAGGATTATAACAGGGCGGTTATCGTCGGCGGGGACACCTACGGCAAGGCAACTGCGCAGATCGTTTTCCCGATGGATACTACTGTTACCCCCGAAACTTTAGCCACAAAACAATCCAACGACTATTTAAAAATAACCATCAGCAAGCTATACCGGGTTAATGGCCGCACTGCGCAGTTTACCGGTGTGCATCCCGACATTGTTTTACCCGACCTGCTTGATGCTTATGCCGGCAAGGAAGCTGATGACCCGTATGCGCTTCGGCCAACTACGATTGAACCAAATAAATACTATACACCCTGCGCACCCTTGCCGGTAAAAGCGTTAGCGCAAAGTGTACAAACAGATATAGACACCAACAGGTATTTCAACGCCGTAAAAAACTTTGTCGCCCGGTCAAAAACGCAAAAAGGATCAAAAGACGTTTCGCTTAACTTAAACGACGCAATTGCAGCAGACGAGGCAGCAGATGCGGGTGATCCGGCATTGAAAGCCCCCGCTCCTACTAAAAAATTCATCGTTCAAAATAACCAGTACGAAATAAGCCGCATGCAGGCCGACAGCTATTTAAAGGAACTTAACGATGAGTTTAGCCAGCAGATACTCACCGACCCTTATATCGGCATCGCTTACGAAGTGCTTGGTAAATTAAAAACTCCATAATATATTTAGCCCCAAAATAACGAATGAAAAAGATCTTTACCTTTTTGCTCCTTTCCGCAAGTATCATTGCAGGCTTTCCTGAATCTTCAGTTGCCCAGGATGATCCCGTTTCATACATGAACGCCATCAGCAGCGCACAACTGGACATGAACAAAACGTACATGGCCTATATCAGTGCTTCGGCCCACAGCAGCCGCAAACGGAAGATCGAGAAGTTGAGATTGCAGACGGTAGACAATATCGTGATCTGTCAAAATACGATCAATAACCTGGCCCCCTATAAAGGCGATAATTCGCTTCGCCAAAGCAGTATAGGTTATGTCGAGCTGTGCTATAAGGTTTTTAACGACGATTATGCCCATATCGTTAATATGGACGATATAGCCGAGCGCAGCTACGACGAAATGCAGGCCTACCTGTTGCTGCAGCAAGCCACTAATGATACGCTCGAAATGGCCATTTCGAGGATGAAAAAAGCAGAAACAGCTTTTGCCACCAAATACGGCGTTACCCTGGTGGATCAAAAAACCGAACTTGGCGATAAAATGGAACAAACTGACCGGATGGGCAGATATCGTGACAAGGTTTACCTATTGTTTTATAAATGCAACTGGGAGGACGGGCAGATGATAGAGGCCCTTAACCAAAAGAATGTAACCAAGGTGGAACAGGACCGCAGCGCGCTTGACAAATACGCTATTGAAGGGTTGGCAGTACTGGATACCATGAAAACGTTTGATAATGACGGTTCGCTGGTTAATGCGTGCCACCAGGCGCTTGCATTTTACAAATCGGAAGCGGAAACGGACATACCCAAGCTTACCGACTACTTTTTAAAGGAAGAAAATTTTAACAAGCTAAAAGCCGCGATGGATGCAAAATCCGACAGCCAGCGCACACAGCAGGATGTGGATAGTTATAACAAAGCCGTGAGCGATATGAACAACGGTGTAAACATCTTTAACCAGGTAAATAACGATTTAAACAACGGCCGCAATAATGCTACCCAAACCTGGGACGCCACCGAGAAAAACTTTATGGATATTCATACCCCCTATTATAAATAATGCCGGGGGTGTCGTTATAAGCGAAAAATCGTAATTCGTAAATAGTAATTCGCAATTAAATTACCCTCTCAATTTATCCAGCAGGTCGCTTAATTGTGCGGCTTCTTCTTCGGTGAGGTTGTTTTTAAGTACGTCTTTGGTTTTAAATTCAGCATCCATTTTGGTAAGGATGTCCATCCCCGTTTCGCTGATGCGAATATCCACCGCGCGACGGTCCTTTGAATTGGTACAGCGGGATACCAGGCCTTTTTGCACAAGCCGGTCGACAATGCGCGACGCATCCGACATTTTATCCAGCATACGTTCCTTCAGTAAATTTACCGTAGCAGGCTTTGGGTATTGCCCCCGAAGGATCCTTAAAATATTGAATTGCTGCTGGGTAAGGTTATACTGCTCAAACTGGCAGCGAAATGCGTTGCTGAGCCAGCCATAAGTATAAGTGACGTTAATAACAGCTTTATGATAGTTGTCCTCGAATTTGCTGCTCTGTATTTCGTCGTCGATCCGCATTTAATCAATAATTAAATACAAATATCTTTATTTATTTCGGATTTCGTCCCGATAATTATCGGGATTCGATTTCGAATTTTCGATTTCTTCGTTTTTTCCATAGTGCCAGGGACAATGCAGGCATTTATTCTTACAACAATAACCACGTTTTAAATGATATTCGCGGGTAAACACAAAGTTACCATCCTCATTAATATAATAGTCGATATTTTCTTTTAAAGGATTCAAAGCAGTTTTACAAAAATATCGTCTCCAAATTGTTTTTTCAGGTGCAAACCATTTCCGTGCAGTGTCCAAATCTCCTTCGGTTTCGCTTTTTTTATAGTGAGCAGAATATCATCCCAATCCACGTGATCCGAAATAAATAAGGTATCCTGTTCATTCACCTGCAAATTCTTCCATCCCGAAGCGAATAAACGTTTCACGCCGGTCGCCCTCAAATAACTGTCAAAAGTAAACGGAGGCACCAAATAAACGAATTCCTCCTGGTTTTTCATCAGCTTGCGGCTGTAAACCTGGTACTTCCCCGGTGGAAACCCCATTTTTTCATAAATTGCGTTAATAGGCACAATTTTATGGTGAACCAATATCTTTTTTTGCGGCGCATGGGTGCTGATCAGGTTGATGAGCCGCTGGCTTTTGCCCAAACCGTAGGCGCCAAGAAGGATATTTATTTTGATGTCGTTAAGCTTCTGTATTTCAGTAACTGGGTCGGGATGCATAATTGCCGGGTTGGCAAAGGTACTTTCAGTGATCAACACATCTGTTTCAACCCATTCAAAAGGTTCACAGGTTGCATCAGGCTGTAGTTTATAATCGCCGGTATACAGGTAACGTACGCCATCGTACTCCATAAGCACCTGCGCAGAACCTAGCATATGCCCGGCAGGCACCAGCATGATCGTTACGGTACCAATGGTAAACTGCTGATCGTACTCAACGATAGTAAACCGTGACGCTGCATTTTTACCATAACGCAGCTTCATGAACGATGAAGTCGCTTCCGTACAATAAACATCGTGATTACCACTGACGGCGTGGTCGGCATGCGCATGTGAGATCACCGCCTTCTGTACGGGCTGAGTGGGATCGATATAAAAATCCCCGTACTTACAGTATAGTCCGTTTTTATCAAAAGAAAGAAAATCCTGATTGATGTTCATTAGTTCACTTGTTCATTATTTCATTGGTGGATGGTGGATTTATTTGACAATCTGCAGTTTTAAGCAGGCCCGGCACGCTGATAGGTTTAACAAACTACTACCAATGAACCAGTGAACTAATGAACTAATGAACCAGTGAACAAAACAACCCATGCAGCTTTAAAACCTGCGGGATAACCAATTCCGTGTCGTCGTTTTTAATAATGTGATCAGCCAGCTGCGCCTTTTTTTCTTCGGTGAACTGGTGAGCCTCCCGTTTTTCAATTTCCTCCCGGCTCAATCCGTCACGGTCTATCACTCTTTTAATCCGCATATCTAATGGCGCCTGTACCATTATCGTCCGGTCGCACAATTTATACGAGTCGCTTTCAAAAAGCAAGGCAGCCTCCTTAACTACATAAGGCACATCGCTTATATTGGCTACCCATGCGTCAAACGCCCTGAAGGTTGCTGGATGAACGATGGCATTCAGCCGGGCCAGGGCCGCGTCGTCATTAAAAACTATAGAGGCAATATGCTTCCGGTTCAGCGCACCATCAGCAAAATAGGATTCTTCGCCAAACTGCGACTTTAATTCACTGATTAGCCGTCCGTCATTTACCATTACCGATTTGGCAGCCTCATCCGCATAAAAAACAGGTATGCCCAATACTTCAAATATCTTGCTAACAGTAGTTTTTCCGCTGCCGATGTTACCGGTTAATCCTATCTTCAACATTACTTTTTTATAATAAAATCGATGTTTCCCGGGTCAACCTTTACAATCCGGCAATAGTCGGGCGCCTTGGATACCTTTACGGGCAAGGTCTTGTAGCCGTTCTTACGCCAAAGATCGAGGTCGGCCGTTGCTTCAAACATGTCCTCGTCCACCTCTGCAAACCGGCTCAGCGAGATCATAAAGGTTATCTTCACCTTCTGCGGAAATATCTTGACATCGTCGTCGCCGCGGTTATTGATCAGCTTAACCGGAATTTGCAATTCCTTTTCGGTAAACTCGTCAACCGGTATGTTGGCCTGGATATTTTTAGGGTATATACTCAGGTTTCCTTCCTTTACCGGTTGCAGGTTAACATGCGTATTGATATTTTCGTCAACGCTGTCCATTTTCAAAGTGTCCGAATTCCATGAATTTATGCCGTCTATCAGGTTGGAAGGACCATTTATGATGACATAAGCAGGGTTAAGCGTAAGATTTCCCGACTGAAAAAACTGGTGCCTGTACTTTATCGAGGTTATTAAATTTACGGGTATCCGCTTCACCTTACGGTTCGAAAAATCGAAATAAAGCGTATCCGGCATAAACGAAATAATTTGCTTGTCGCTTTCCCGCCTGTTGTTGATCTGGTCTTTTTGTGCGCTCAACACCAGGAAACTTTTGTTTTCAAGCGTATGCAGATCGACGTTTATTGGCTTGCCCCCTCCCATCCTCGAAAAAAGCGCATCCCAACCCGTTCCGTTTACGGTGACAGTGATAGTATCAGATTGCAGGGGATGAAAGGCGCGTCGTTGAGGTGTGTTATTGAAATCTAAAACTACTTTGGCCGAATAGGGTTTAGGGTTTGATAGCACAGCTACCGCCCAGGCAAAAAAAGCCAACACCAGGCAGGTAAAAAATGCCGACAGTCTCCTTCGTTCGGTTGCCGATAGTTTTAATAGTGCCATCTTTAAAGGTAAAAGGCAAAAGGTTAAAGGTTAAAGGTGAATAATTCAAAACCTTTCGCCTTTCACCTTTCGCCTTTCACCTCAAATTATGATTTCTTCTCAGCCGGCGGCGTGTTTAGTGCCTTTGAAGCCTCCAGCGATATCGCCGATTTGTCGTGACGGATTTTGTGGCCGCCCTCAGTTTCAAGCAAAACCGTTGAATCGTTAATTTCGGCTATTTTGCCGTGCATCCCTGCCGTAGTGACAATCTTATCGCCCTTTTTCAATTCGGTAACATACTTCTTTTGGTCTTTTTGCTTCTTTACCTGGGGCCTTATCATAAAAAAATAAAAAACCAGGGCAATAAGGCCAAGCATAATCAATTGCTGCGTGCCAAAACCTCCGCCTGCGGCTTGTAGTAAAATAGTTGCTATCATCTTTATGTGTTCAAATTAATTCTTAGTTTACAGCCACTTCCCCAATCAAATGCACGTGGTTATCTGCCGGATTAGTGTTCGCTGTAATGGTGATCAGTTTATCCTGCAGGCCCATTTTGCCTTTACTATCAAACTTAACGTGGATAATACCGCCCTCGCCGGGTTTAACAGGCCCCTTAGGCCAGGTTGGTGTGGTGCATCCGCACGAAGCGTAGCCATTTGTAATGATCAATGGGGATTTACCTGCGTTGGTAAATTTAAAATCGTACGTTACCGTATCTCCGGGTTTGATTTTGCCAAAATCATGGGTTTCCTTTTCAAACTTCATGATCGGGCCGTCGGTTCCGGCGCCGGTAGTACTTGCTGTTGTTGAGTTGTTGTTTGAGTGACAGGCCGAAAAAAGCATCCCGGCTGCAAGTAAGCTTAAGAACAGGGTTTTCATTGTTATTCTTCTATTAGTCCTCTACCTATTTTGTTTATTTTTTGTTCACTTTTCAGATCGATCAAAATCTTGTCCAATATACCGTTAATAAACGAATTACTCTTTGGTGTACTAAACTCTTTGGAAATCTCCAGGTATTCGTTAATGGTTACCTTGACGGGGATCGAATTAAAATTCATGAATTCCGCTATCGCCATCTTCATTAGCAAAGTATCGATCATGGCGATCCGGTCGGGTTCCCAGTTCTGGGTTTTTGCCGTTATCAGCGCCTGGTATTCATCATTGTAACGAATAGTTTCCTCAAACAGGCTTACGATAAACTCGCGGTCTTCTTCCCAGTTGCCGGTAACTTCGGCCAGTTTATTCTCAGCCGGATTATCGAAGGAAAAGTTTTTGAATGTTTTTGCGATCAGCGCCTGTAAAACGTCTTTATCAACGGGCCAGTAAATAAACATATCTTCAAAAACCTGCTCAGCCAGCGATGATTTTAATATTACTTTTTTGAAAATATGTTTGATGATGTCCTTGTCGGAATGTAAGGTATCGCCGGTCTTTTTCAGGTACTCCGTATACTCATCCGACTTTTTGAGGTTACTGAACAGCGTTTTTATCAATTCGGGTTCAAAATCCCAGGCCACCTTGTACTTTTTTAAGCCTGCCAAAAACTCTTTATTTTTTTTCAGCGACAGGATGAACCGATTGCCCAATATCTTAACGTCAGCGTTCAAGTCTTCAGCAGTAGGCAGGTGCTTATTTGCCCTGTCCTGTGCGTCAGCTTCAGCGTAGCCAGCTACTTCCGAAATAAGGGACAGCATCCAGATATACATCTCGTATACCTTATCAATCCCCTGTAATAAATTTTTCTCGTGTTGTTTAATATCGCCGCTTCGTGATTGATAGTAAGCGTAGAGCGATTGTAAAACTTTTACCCTGAGGTGCCTGCGGTTTAACATGTTGTAAGAACGATTTTAACCCCCTAAACTAAAGGGGCTTATGGTAAATTAATAGGTTGATTTCACTTTTTTAATGTCTGCAATTCTCTTTTCAGCAATTTTATTTGCTGCTTCAATGGTCGAAATATTTTCGGCCTTTGAAAGTTTCAGAACATTGCGCGTAGCTTCATAAATATTTTCGGTTAACTGCATCGTACGTTTTTTGCTAAAACCCATCAATTCCGAATAACAGTTGATAATACCACCTGCATTTATCACATAATCGGGGGCAAACAAAATTCCTTTTTCCAATAACATACTGCCGTGCACCTGCTCATCTTCCAACTGGTTATTTGCTGACCCGGCGATGATATTACACTTTAACTTTTTTATTGTTTGCGTATTTATTGTGGCCCCCAATGCACAAGGCGCATAAATATCGGCATCTATTTCAAAAATTGTATTATTTGATACCGCCTCGGCTCCATATTTTTTTGCAACATGGCCCAAAGCATCCTCATTTATATCGCTGGCATAAACCTTCGCATTCTCATCGCGAAGCAATCTCACCAGGTTTTCGCCAACATGGCCGATGCCCTGAACAATAACGGTGCGGCCTGTCAGGCTGTCGTTACCATAAAACTCCTTTACGCTGGCCTTTATACCCATAAAAACGCCAAGGGCCGCTATGGGCGAAGGATCGCCGCTGCCGCCGATCGATTCAGGTACACCCATCACATGCTGTGTCTCCATCCGGATATACTCCATATCCCTTGGGTTGGTACCTACGTCCTCGGCTGTAATAAACTCGCCGTTTAAGTTTTTAATAAACCTTCCGAATTTGCGCAGCAGGGCTTCCGTTTTATCTTTCCTCGAATCGCCGATGATCACCGCCTTTCCACCGCCGAGGTTCAGGCCGGCAATGGAAGCTTTGTAAGTCATGCTTTTTGAAAGCCGTAAAACATCATGCAATGCGTCCTGCTCTGTTTTATAGGCCCACATGCGGGTACCGCCCAACGCGGGGCCCAATGTAGTATCATGAATAGCGATAATGGCTTTTAAACCCGTATCCGGGTCGCTGCAGTACACAACTTTCTTGTGGCCAAACATTTCCAGCTGGCCAAATATTGAATCGTGGGTTACAGGTACAGACATCAACGTCAATAAATACTGTTTTTCAGGGCAGCGACAAAAGTAGGTGTTTTTTTATTAGCCGCAAAGAGAATTGTTTTTGGTGGGAGTCCGGAAGTCGGAAAGTCCGAATCCCGATGGCTATCGGGACCGAAAGATAAAAAGGGTATTCACTGGCGCTATTTCGCTTGAATAATCAAACCCATTATCCTATTTTTGACTTTCGGACTTCCGGACTCTCCGACTTTCGGACTACACACATGAAGGATCTCGCCTACCTCAATAAGTTTTTCGTTAAATATATATGGCGGCTGATTCCGGGCGTACTGTTTGTTATTGTTTCAAACGTTTTTGCCGTGCTGCCCGCCAGGGTAGTTCGTTATGCCTTCGATCTGGTTACCGAAAACATCAGTACCTACCAGCTTTTTTCAGGCTTCAACCGCCAGCATATGATCTACGAAATATTTGGCGCAAGCCTTTTATTATTTGGTTTGCTGGTATTGATATTATCGCTGCTGCGCGGCCTTTTTCTGTTTTTTATGCGGCAAACTATCATCGTTATGTCGCGGCATATTGAATATGACCTGAAAAACGAGATCTATCGCCACTACCAGGAACTTTCGCTGGCTTTTTACCGCCGCCATAACACAGGCGACCTAATGAACCGCGTTACCGAAGATGTGAGCCGGGTACGCATGTATCTTGGGCCAGGCATTATGTATACCATTAATACGGTGGTACTTTTTATAATGGTGATCTATGCCATGCTTACCGTGAATGTAAGGCTCGCTATTTTCTCGGCTTTGCCCCTACCCATACTGGCGCTTATCATTTATTACGTAAATAATATAATTAACCATCGCAGCGAAAAAATACAGGAGCGGCTATCCATCCTCTCCTCCTTCGTACAGGAAAATTTTTCGGGTATCCGCGTTATCAAATCCTACGTCCGCGAATCCTTTGCCAGGGAGCGTTTTGCCGCCGAAAGCGAAAACTATAAAACCCACTCGATGGAACTGGTCAGGGTGCAGGCGCTGTTTTATCCATTAATGCTGATGCTGGTAGGTTTGAGCAATATCATTACCATGTATATTGGCGGCATCGAGGTGATGAAAGGCAATATTACCACCGGAAACATTGCCGAATTTATCGTCTATCTCAATATGCTTACTTTCCCGGTGATTTCGCTGGGCTGGGTAACATCATTGATCCAGCGTGCAGCTGCTTCCCAAAAGCGGATAAACGAATTCCTGCACGAGGAGTCGGAAATTGTATCGCCAAATGTTGCAAAGCAATCGATAAGGGGCGAAATAGCATTTCAAAATGTTACTTTCACTTACCCTGAAACGGGGATAACCGCTTTAAAAAACATCTCATTTATAGCCAGGCCCGGCGAAATGGTAGCCATTATCGGGCGAACCGGGTCCGGGAAATCAACCATAGCAAACCTGATCATGCGGATGTATGATTGCACCGGGGGCGAAGTATTGATTGACGGGCAATCCGTAAAAGAAGTTAACCTTGAGGGATACCGATCGCAAATTGGCTTTGTACCGCAGGAGGTTTTCCTGTTTTCGGATACTATTGCAAATAATATAGCTTTTAGCGCCGATGTGCTGGATATGCCGCGCGTTGAGCAGGCGGCACGCGACGCGGCGGTTTACAACAATATTATTGAGCTTGAAAAAGGATTTGAAACGCTTATCGGCGAACGTGGCATTACCCTGTCGGGCGGGCAAAAACAGCGCGTTTCCATCGCCAGGGCAATTGTTAAGAATCCGCAGGTATTGATCTTTGATGACTGTCTATCGGCCGTTGATACCCGCACCGAGGAAGAGATATTAAATAACCTGGGCCGCAATATGGCGGGCAAAACGAGCATCATCATCGCCCACCGCATATCGACCATAAAAAATGCCGACAAGATTTTGGTGTTGGATAACGGCGAAATTATAGAGCATGGCAACCATGAATTCCTGATGGATAAAAAAGGCACTTACTTTGAATTATATGAAAAGCAACTGCTGGAAGAAGAAGAAAACGCCTGAAAATTTGCAGATTGTTAAAATAAAAGCTTTAAAATTTTCAATAATATTCAATTATATACTTGTACTTTGAAAATTTATTTATATTTATGCCAACCAAAACTAATTACGATAATTTTAAAATATGGGAGATTTTGACAACAGAGAGCGTGAAGAGGTTTATTCAAAGAAGGTTAGAGCGGGGAAACGGACTTATTTTTTTGATGTAAAGGCAACACGATCAAACGATTACTACGTTACTATTACCGAAAGCAAAAAGCGTTTGGAGGACGGAGTTTTTATCAAACACAAGATTTTTTTATACAAAGAAGATTTTGAAAAATTTGCTGATGGCTTAAAAGATACCATCGAGTATATTAAGGCAAACCAGGAAGTAGTGGAAAAACGCTATGAATACCATGAACCAACTGAAGTTGCCAATACCACATCAAACGAGGATTTTTCGTTTGAGATATAATACCAACCAATCTAAACACACATCAAACAAAGAAACCTGTCGGGAGATGGGTTTTTTTGTTTGATATGGTCTACGCAAAATTGATCAATGGTGCGCATTTGTAATGGCCCCTAATATTGCAAGCAAAAATATCAAAATATAAAGGGCGATTATTACAATGGTTAGTATGCCGGCAAGCTTAAAAAACGATTTTAGCTTGCCCAGGCCTTGCGTTAAAAGAAATTGATCGGTGAAAACTATTCCTTTTTTTATACGGACAGAGAACTGGTAAAGATAAAGCGCAAAGAAAAAGTACATAACATCGATAAGTACCAGAAAAACTGCATATATAGTGCCAACATAGGCCGGCATTTCGGCGTAAGCAGGCGACAGTTGTCCCAATGTCGAGAACAAGGTTCCTATAAACAGGGCTAAAATTAAAAATAAGCCGCACAAAATAAATCCGATGATACCTAAAAAGCCCGCCCACTTGCCGGCTTCGCGCAAATAAGTTTGTCCTTCAAAAGTTAAAGATAATTCTGTCTCGGGCGCCGATTGTCCGGCAGCTTCATTTGTTTCCATTGTTTTTAAGGTTATATTTTTTGTTTACTAAAGGTAAAAAGTATTCGTAGTTCACAGGGCAAACGCATTAAAATTATTTTTTTTAAGATTAGTGCCATGATTGGAAGATATTTTTCAGATGTGTGGAAGAAATTCCCCAATTAAAATGGAAAATGTTGAAAATCAGCGTGTTACATGCATGTGCTTAATAACTTGAAATTTGGATCGGTTGATTATCAGTCATTTATGAAAATGTGTCAATTTATAAAAAATGGAACATGTTGATAATGAGCATGTTTCATAATGTTCCACCTGTTCCGTGAGTCGTACTGGAAAAGGTTGTCACTTTTTTTATAAAGTTAAAACTATTTGTTGCTTGTTTGTCGTGTTAGG